>OCVR010000003.1_pt1 | contig 242079 bp, 215 predicted proteins | sample 1539091 | NCBI WGS metagenome assembly OCVR01 (sample SAMEA3355530, study PRJEB22509) | marine metagenome | biome: marine; feature: coastal ocean; material: water | place: USA | collected 2010-08-07 | depth 16 m | reverse complement strand
AGCACCCAAGAATGACGATAGTTCAATTCAGTACCCGGTATCCGCGACCTCGGAGACAGTTTTTGACCACTTGAATTTCATCGCGCTCGCCCTCGCTTGCGCCGCGTGCACCGCCGGTAACGGCGCCAACACCAGCGCCCTCCACTGCCCTGCTGCTGCCGCCTGTTATGGCACCAATAGCGCCGCCGATGACGGCTCCGGAAGCGGCTCCCCTGGCGGTCTTCTCTGCGGATTTGACCTCGCTGGAATACGCTCTGCACTCCGCCAGATCTGCTTCATAGCTGGCCATGCTAACGCCTTTTTTATCGATAATGATTTCATCTGTTGTGGTGCAGGCCGCCACTGCTGCCAACAGGAAAACTAAACTGATCACTGTCGCCTGGCGCATACGAATCAACATTGGGTCCACCATGGAATGATAAAAGTCTTGTGCACAGTATCATGCAGCCACAGCCATTCTGGGTAAAGAATTGTTAAGCTCAGCCGCGGTATTGCGGTCCGGTTCTGGCGTCAAGTCAACGCGCTCTGCTACAACGGCAACCCAAGCTGAAAAGATGATTGCCTGGCGGGCCTGGGTTGTCTGCAGCTGTCAGTTCCAAGTCATAGGCATTCATATTTCAATGCCCGATAGTTTGAGTGTATATTCACCTACCTTTAGCTAAATTCAGACTTCTGTAACAGGCACAGCCGTAGATGCAAAAAACATCGGGAATAACGTCATCCCCTGCAAAGCCAGGTCTATTATCACTCCACCAAATCACCGACGAATCCGTCGGTGGCAAGGCTTACGGCCTCTCCCGTCTGCTCGATATGGGGCTGCAGGTGCCGCCTGCGTTCGTAGTTTGCTGTGCGCAAAAAGATCAATACCCACAAGGACTGCGCGAAGCATGGTCTGCTCTCGGTGACCATCCTGTAGCGGTGCGCTCTTCTGCCCAGGGCGAGGATGGCTCCGAGGACTCCTTTGCAGGGCAATACGATACAGTGCTGAATGTTGAAGGTTTTGATGCAGTGCTCTTGGCAATTAACCACTGTGTTTCTTCGCTGGAGAGCGCGCGGGCCATGCAATATCAAGGTCGGGATGACACCGCCGAGACAGCAATGAATGTTGTGGTACAGCGAATGGTCAATGCCCGCGCCGCGGGCGTTGTGTTCACCGCAGACCCTGTTAGCGCCAGAAGAGACGTTATGGTTATAGATGCGGTTAAAGGGCTGGGTGAAGCACTGGTGAGCGGCGAAGTGACGCCCGATCATTTCGCTGTCGACAGGTGCGACAACATTATTCATCAGTCCCTGGCAGATGATGTTGCAATTCTCTCCAATGAGGAACTCGTACAAATCGCTCGTGGGGCGCGCCAGGCTGAGGCCCATGAAGGCAGACCGCTGGACCTTGAGTGGGCTATAGATGCGTCTGGTGAGCTGTTCTGGCTGCAGGCTCGGCCTATCACAAAATTACCAGCCGACCTTAATGAGTTCGATACACCCCTGCCCCGCCCTGACGATGTCGTCACTATCAGCAACGTCAGTGAGATGATGCCAGGCGCAGTTTCGCCTCTCACGGGGTCCTTTACCGGATGGAGTATCGACTATGGTTTGCAGCACATGCAGGTGACGGTAGGTACGAGAAAAGCAATTTCAAAACAATGGCAGGTCACGGCCTGGGGCTATGGGCACCTGTTTCTCAACCTCACCGGCAATATTGTAATGAGTGCCGGAGTGCTTGGTTCCACGCCGGAACAGACTGCCCAGACGCTATGCGGTCGTCCTGTGCCTGAGTTAAAGGCCCTGCCACCCATGCCAACTTGGCGCCGAATGATCAATACCGTGCGTCTGTTTCATTACGCTCTGACCGCACCAAAGGTAGTCGCCCGCTTCGACCAGGAAGTGGCTAACTTTCGGGTGTCCAGCAAGCACAACGCCAAAGGCATGATTGAAGAACTGATGAGCAAGGCCTGGTTCTACGAACATGCGATGGCAGTTCATATACAGTCCTCGGCCTTATCAGGATTTTTGTCTGCCATTGTTGAAAACATGGTCTCCAGCCGGAGCAATAACGCTACGCTTGAAGAGCAGGCTGAGGCCATGCGGTTGCTCGCCGGAGCCAGCGGCGTGGAAAGCGCCGAGATGGTTCTGGAACTGGATGCACTGGTAGACCGAATTGCCTCGGTTCCCGACGCAACGAGCTGTTTTTGTGATGTAACTGCAACAGATGCTCTGGGCTGGCTGCGCTCTGAGCAATCAATCAGCAGCGACTTCGATTCCTTTTTGGTTAAACACGGTCACCGCGGCTATCGCGAACTTTGCATGCGCGACCCCGCCTGGGGGGAAGAGCCCACACCCCTGGTGCAGAGTATGCAAGCGGGCGCCCGAGCTCGACTTGCCGGCGCGACTACCCACAATGCGCATCACTCATCTATTGATATGGCCGGTCTTAAGCGCGGTCTGCGCTGGGTCTTACCTAAAGCACATAACGCCGTGCGTCGCAGGGAGCACACCAAATCTCATTTGGTCGCTGTGGCTCATCGTTTCAAGTTGGCTTTCGTTGACCTTGGAAAGCTGTTGGTAGAGGAAGGCACTCTTCCTGACGCAGATCTGGTCTACTTTTTTAGTTTTGATGAACTGGCTACCTTTGTGACAGAGCCGGATTCGGCGATGTTAAAACAGGTCCAAAGCCGACGCGACGCTCTTCCCTTTCAACAACGATTAAGTTTCCCTGAAATCAGCGTAGGGGCGGCTTTACCCCTGCAGGAAAAAATAGTGGATCTCGGTGATGCTGCACTATCGGGGCGCCCCGCATCCAGCGGCGTGGTCGAAGGTATCGCTCGAGTGGCGCACACGCTGGCAGAGGCAGCCGAGCTCAAGCCGGGAGAAATTCTAGTCACACCCATCACAGATATCGGCTGGACGCCCTACTTCAGCATGATCGCAGGACTGATCACCGACCTGGGAAGTGCAGTTTCTCACGGCGCAGTCATCGCCAGGGAATACGGTTTGCCCTGTGTGGTAAACAGCCGGGTCGGCACCCGCGTGATTAACACGGGCGACCGGGTTAAGTTAGACGGTGATACCGGCGTCGTAGAAATCCTCGACTAGCACTTTGCAATGTATTGAGAGCTTAAGCTTTGAGCTAGAGTCCGTAAGCCCGGGACGCCAGATCTCTCATAATTTCTTCGGAGCCGCCGCCAATCGCATTGACCCGCACCTCGCGGTAAATCCTTTCCACACGATTGCCACGCATATAGCCAATTCCGCCTAAAATTTGCATCGCCTCTCTGGCGCAAAACTCCATCGTTTGACTGCATTGGACCTTCAGCAGTGCGATATCGCCGAAGTCAGCCGTGCCCGTGATCACCTGACGAGTGCAGTGCTGGATGTAGGTCTGGCAGACGTTAATCCGTTGCTTCATTTCTGCAATTTTGTGTCTTATTACTTGATGATCCGCCAACCTCTTTCCGAAGGTCTTGCGCTCCTGGGCCCAGTTAACGGCATCTTCGAGGCAGACCCGGGCGAAGGCCTCCATCATAACTGCCATGGCCAGACGCTCATCGTTGAAGTTGTTGGCGATGACCAGAAAGCCATTGCCCTCCTCCGCCAGCAAATTTCCAGCGGGTACCCTTACGTTATCAAAGTACAGGGTGGCAGTATCGCTGCACCACCAGCCCTGCTTTTTATTCAGGGGCGTGCGGCTAACGCCTTCAAGGTCCATTGGGATGACCAGCACAGAAACGCCGCTACCGCCCTCGCCTCCCGTGCGTACGCCCGTTGTCGCCCAATGAGAGCCCATGCCGCCGGAAATGAATGTCTTGCTACCGTTGACGATATAATGCTCGCCATCACGCACTGCCGTGGTCTGGAGGTTAGCTACATCAGAGCCTCCCGAGGGCTCAGTAATCGCCAGGCATATTCTTTTCTCACCCGCCAGCACCGGGGGAATGATCTCCGATTTAAGCGACTCGCTGCCAAAAGCAACGACCGGCGGCATACCGATGCCGTGGGACAGTAAGGTACTGGGCAGTCCTCCCAGGCTGGTGCGCGAAAGCTCCTCACTGAGGATATTGTGATGATATAAATCTATACCGGTTTCGATGCCGCCATATTGCTCGGGGTAACCCAGGCCAAGCAGCCCAAATTCGGCGGCCTTGCCCCACAGCTCTTCCGGCAAAAAGCCCTGTTCATCCCACTCGTCAACGTGAGGCATGATCTCTCTGTCGATGAAGCGGCGCAGCTGTTCACGCCAGGCCTCATGCTCTTCTGTCAGATCAGGGTTGGGCAGTCTTGCAGAATCAAAACTTAGTGACATTGGATGTACCGTAATTGAAGTGTTGGACGATCATTATACGAGCTATCGGCACGCTATTTTACAGCCTCGCCAAAACTTTTACCTGCAGAGCTCAGTGCAGGCCCAGTTCTAGCGAGTCGTTTTCTTTGCGGCGGCTTTTTCCTGAAAAACGGCCAGTCGTTCTGCCATGTCACTGCAGGCACCAGGGCTATTTTTGTATTCGTAGTTCAGCCCGTCGTGAATGCGAAAACCATCGGTGGCCTCGATGATGCTCTTGCAGACCTGGTGGCTGTGCAATGAATTTTCCGCCAGTTTGCGGGCGTACTCAGCGGTTTCGTCTGCAAGGCTAATGACGGGACAGACTCGGTCCACCAGGCCTATTTGTAGCGCCTCGTCAGCGGGGACAAGTCGGCTGCTAAACATCATATCTTTAGCGCGCGCCGCACCTATACGCCTGGGTAGACGTTGGGTCATGCCCCAGATTGGACTTAACCCCCACTTACTGTGGGTATCGGCTAATTTTGTGTCGCAATCTACGAAAATAAGGTCGGCAGCGAGAGCGAGCTCCAGCGCACCCGTGAAACAGTAGCCATGCACCTGAGCAATAACCGGCAGCGGCAATGACGCCAGGGCCTCCAGCACAGAAGCTTCAAAATCGGCATGCTGAGCTTCTTCACCCGAACTAATGTCATTAAGGTCATGCCCCGAAGAAAAGGCTTTACCGCTGCCACTCAAAATGACGCAACCCACGTCGTCACCCTTGGCAGCGATAGACTCTATCGCTGCCAATAACTGTGAAAACACTTCGTGATTCAGAGCGTTCAGCACGGTTGGCCGATTGAGAGTCAGCCTGCAAACCCGGCTATCAAATTCCACTAAAACGGTTTCATTCATTTGCGTTTTCCAACTCCAGTTCATTCAATGATCTCGCTCTGAGATGAAAACACGATACTACGACAGTGCCACCTGGCCAATGACTTCAATGCGCAATATTTATGGCCTGACATTGCACCCTACTTATAGCCATGAGCACATGGCTACTTACAGGTGATTAAAATACGCGCTATACGCTGGTTCGGGTAGATTTTTGAGCCCTCTGTCTATAAGGTTTTGACCCGAAACCCTTGTGCAGAAGTGAAGTGGTGCTACCGACAAATGAAAAGCTTTGATAACACACCCATTATTGTTGGTGCAGGACAACAAACTTGGCGTAAGCCAGACACCAGCAGAACACCCATAGACGCAATCACTGAAGTCTCCCGGCTCGCGCTCGCCGACGCGGGCGCTGATACTGTAGTTCAAGCCATTGACGCTGTTGCGATAGTGCGATTTATCGCGGATACCGACCCCGGCACGAAAGTCTTGTTTCCAAGGAACCCGGGTAAGCATGCAGCTCAGCGGCTGGGTATCTCCAACGCCTGTTTTTACCAGGGAGTCATTGGCGGCAACACACCTCAATACCTGGTCAATCACTTTGCCAGGAAGTTAGCTGAAGGTGAACATAACGCTGTGCTCATTTCGGGCGCGGAGCTATTAGCCAGCCTGTTTTCATCGCTTCGAACAGGCGATGACATATCAGCTTGGGCAGGTGAGCAGGAAGCCGAACCCACAACAATTGGCAAGGAACGAGATGGTCTGAACGCAACCGAGAAGTTATATAGCCTTTACGAACCGATCAATACCTACCCTTTGTTTGAAAGTAGTTTGCGACATCACCTGGGCCGATCTCAAGAGGAGCACCAGGACGCGCTCGCCGAACTTTGCAGTGCCATGAGTCATGTGGCGGCCAAGAATCCAATCGCCTGGGCACAAGAAGCCCTGAGTGCTGAGCAGGTGCGCACCGTTACAGAGAAAAACCGCTATATCGGCTACCCCTACACCAAGTCTATGAACTCCATATTGGCGGTGGATATGGGTGCTTCTGTGGTGATGACCACAGTGGGTAAGGCTCGCGAACTGGGTATTGATTCCAGCCAGTGGATATACCTTCGCGGAGGTGTCGACCTCAACGACATATGGCACATTAGTGAGCGTCCTGGTCTGCATGAATCTCCAGCTATCCGTCTAGGCTGGAGTAAGCTGTCAGAGGCCACGGGGGTCGATATCGATGAGGTGACAGATTTCGACCTTTACAGTTGCTTCCCCTGTGCTGTGCAGGTCACTTGCAATGAAATTGGCCTTTCTGCGCAGGACCGACGTGGTGTCACCGTGACCGGCGGCTTGCCCTATATGGGTGGCCCCGGAAACAATTACTCCTTGCACGGCATTGCCGAAATGACTGCGCGCTTGCGTAAGCGCGACAAGGGATTTGGTTTAGTGACGGCCAATGGTCTCTATTTGACCAAACACTCGCTAGGCTTGTATTCAACCGAACCAGCCGACTCACAATGGGTCACCGTCAATTCTGACTCCCTACAGAAACAAATCGACGACTTACCATGCCTTTCGCTGGCTGCAGATCCTGTTGGAACTGCAATCGTTGAAGCGTTCACTGTAGCTTTTGACCGCCACGGACCTAAAACAGGCATCGTGATAGCGAAGAACCTTACCGGTGAGCGAATTCTCGCCTATACCCGTGCTGACGCGGACACCTTAAATCACTTGTTGGAAGAGGACCCTGTTGGGCGGTCGGGGCAAGTGAGTGTCGAGGATGGGATAAACATCCTCGACTTCTAAGGCCTCTCTATCGCTGGTGGCCTTGTCAAGGCGCTCCAGCGATGTCGCAGAGGGTTCTAGTGCTGCGGACAAATAAGGTATTTCTGTCCAGTCTGACGCTGCCCGTAGACCGCAATAGCTTCAGCCGTTAACGCCTGGGCTAGTGAGATTTCAGCAACGTAGTGACTGGCAAATGTCGTTTTGATCTCGCTCGCCACTCTCTGCTGCAAGCCGACCATGCGTTCAATTCCAATGCGCTGCAAGAACGGGGTTAACAGAAAGCCACCCACGTTGAACGAAAAACCGTAGGCTGGGGTGAGTGTGAGCGGAGTCAGGTCGAGGCGTCCATAAACATACACCTTCTTCATGGTGTCAGACCCGTAGCGATTGTATTCCAATCCTGCCGAGGCGGCCCGTTCCATGCACGTCAAGATGGTGTTCGTTAGTCTGCCACCTCCTGTGGCGTCAAAAGCCATATACGCCTTGGTTTCAATGATGGCGGCAGTTAATTGTTCTTCAAAATCCTCCGCACTTGAATCCACTACATACTTTGCACCGATTTCACGTAATATTTCGACTTGCTCAGGCTTGCGCACAATGTTGACCAGGTCGACTCCATCGGCAATGCAAATTCGATTCAACATCTGACCTAAGTTTGAAGCAGCGGCGGTATGAACCAACGCCGTAAAGCCTTCGTCGCGCATGGTTTCTACCATTCCTAATGCGGTCATAGGGTTTACGAAGCTGGACGCGGCCTCACGTGCAGTGACATCCTCGCCCATAGGAATGGCCATCATTGAATGTACGCAACGATACTGCTGAAACATATCGCCACCGGCAATCGCCACAGTCTTACCGAGCAGAGCTTGCGCCGCATCAGATTCTCCCGCTGCTACGACAACGCCGGCGGCCTCATTGCCCACCAGCATAGATTCGCCCTGGCGCGCTGCCACCATGCCAGCGAGCTTGGGAAGAATGGGGGCCTCTACCTCGGGCTCACCATCACGTTCAGAAAATGTTGCAGATGCCATGTCCGCAGGCCCAAACAGCAGGGCCAGATCGGAAGGGTTGATGGGTGCCGCTTCGATTTTCACCACGATCTCATCTGGCCCCGGCTGCGGAACTTCAGCTGTTTCAATGGATAGCTTTAAGCTGTGCTCCTCGGTGACCAGTGAGCGAATCTGGCGAGAACTAAATGCATCTGACATGGTGATATCCTTATAAGTGGCTGACTTAATTGCCAGCCTGTTGTCGAAGTGATTAAGTGACGCGAGACTTTACCCAGCCTTCCCCATGCAAGCAAGGGGCGCTGGGGGGTTAATGAGGAATGGGTCCACCTGTTGGCAGGATTTAGCTGGCAACTAACTGGGCTGTGATGTCCTGCAAATTTTTGAAGAAACGCGAATAATGCCAGGCACTGGGGGTAAAAATTCGATGCGCGAATGCAATCAATGTGGCAAATGTTGTATCGCCTACAGTGACGGAGGCTTGTCTGCCAGCGCGCTGGAGATTGAGGATTGGGAGCAATTCAGGCCAGACATCGCACAATATGTGGCAAATGGTGAAATTTGGATGGATCCTGTCAGCGGCGAGCGACTCAAGCGTTGCCCGTGGCTGGAGGCAGAGCCTGCCAGCGTCGATGGTGCTGATCTTAAATATTCCTGTGGTATCTATCAGGAGCGCCCTGAGGACTGCAGGCACTACCCTACGTCAATTGATGAAATGGTGCGCGACGGTTGTGAAATGATTGAATTACATGACCTGGATGCACCTAAAGCGGCGCAGCGAGAGCTGGATCGCCTTATGGCTGAGAGTAGACCCCCACTTTCCTGACCCATTGATGCCGCAATAAACGATCCATTAGCCACAGCACTTCTTGTATTTTTTGCCGCTGCCGCAAGAACAGGGTTCATTACGATTGGGCGTTTTGCTGACGCTCACAGTGTCCGTTCGATTGACCAGTGCCATGAGTTCAGCAATGTTCTCTTGCTCTTCCGCTTCCTCGTTGATCTGAATGTCTGCAAAAAGTGCATGTTCGGCAACGAGTGCTGCTACCTCTGCCTTGCGCTGCTCTGACCCTACAGTTAACTGCAACGGGTATTTTTTGCTCCCGGTCTTGAGCGCACCTTTTTCAGTGTAGCCAGATTGCTTGTGGTCCAGTCGAGCATTCTGGCGGCCTTTGAAGAAAAATTTGTCCGACATTGCAGTATTCCGTGAGTGGGTGGGCCTGACGTTTAGCTGAGTCAAAACAGTGTCTCAGCTCAGCAAGCGCGGGAGTTTACTCGACTCTCTTCATAAAAGACCGAAGTTTCTCTGGCATTCTTTAGCTATAACGTAAGTTACCAGTAAAACTGCCTATCTTTTGGGCTGAGCTCTGGTATAGTCCGCGCCGTCCTGGCGCACATCGGTCTGCGCCAAACATCAGCATCACATCCCGTGACGCTTGATACCATAGAAAATTCCAAGCCTGGACCGAACCACTCGCGAATACGTTTTTGCGTTTTGGTCAGGCGCGCTCACATAGAGCCTCAGGAGCATTACACGAGATGTTATTTAAAGATCTCGGCCTATCGGCCGAACTGCTGCGTGCGGTTGAAACACAGGGTTACGATGAAGCTACCCCTATACAGCAGCAAGCTATACCACTAGTACTGAAAGGCAAGGATGTACTCGCTGGAGCCCAGACGGGTACAGGGAAGACGGCAGGCTTCACCCTGCCCGTTTTACAGCGACTTCAGAGCAGCCATGCAGAGGGACAAAAGCGCCACCCAAGAGTCCTTGTGCTTACACCTACCCGTGAACTGGCGGCGCAGGTGCATGAGAGCGTGCGAGACTACGGCAGATTCCTGCCCTTTCGTTCCGCGGTAATTTTCGGTGGGGTGAGTATCAATCCACAGAAGCAGAAGTTAATTAAGGGCGTAGATGTCGTTGTAGCTACCCCGGGCAGACTTCTTGATCATTTACAGCAGCGCAGTATTGACCTTTCTAAGGTAGAGGTATTGGTGCTCGACGAAGCTGATCGCATGCTTGATATGGGGTTCATACGTGATATTCGCAAAGTATTGAATGCCATTCCCAAAAAGCGCCAGACGCTGCTATTTTCCGCCACATTCTCAAAAGAGATTAAATCATTGGCAGCAGAATTCCTGCACCAGCCCACAGAGATTCAAGTCACTCCACAGAATACCGCAGCAGAATTGGTCAGCCAGATCGTTTATCCGGTGGATAAAAAACGAAAGCGAGAATTACTTTCCCAGAAAATTGGCGAAGAGAACTGGCAGCAAGTACTGGTTTTTACCAGAACAAAGCATGGAGCGAATAAACTTTCCGAGCAGCTTGGTAAGGATGGCATCACCTCAGCGGCTATTCACGGCAACAAGTCACAAGGTGCGCGGACCAAGGCGCTGGCAAACTTCAAACAGGGCTCTGTCAGGGTTCTGGTTGCCACAGATATCGCCGCCCGCGGTATCGATATCGATAAGCTACCTCACGTGGTTAACTTTGAATTGCCAAATGTCGCAGAGGACTATGTGCATCGCATTGGCCGTACCGCCCGAGCTGGACAGGAAGGCCACGCGGTCTCACTGGTTTGTGTCGATGAGCTCAAGCTACTTCGCGATATTGAAAAATTACTCGGCACGAGCATCGAGAAGGTCAATCTTCCGGGCTACGATGTGGATCCCAGTATAAAAGCAGAGCCTATCCAAAACGGGCGCGGGGGAAGAAGCTCGGGCGGTCATCGCAACAATGGCGGCGGCTCGCGCGGTCGTGGGCGCTCCGGCAATAACGGTGGGTCCCGTGCCCATTCAGGCGGCGGCAATAGGCGTAACGGTTAGGAAAACGTCGGCCCCTGCGCCTTAGCTGGTAACGAGTGCTAACGAAAGCCAAGAGGTGATTCTTTGGATCTGCAGTTGAGAAATAAAACCGCGCTGGTGACTGGCAGTGATAGTCGCACGGGCAAAGTCATTGCCGATGTACTCAGTGCTGAAGGGGCTCAGGTCATCTATCACGGCAACGACGAAGCGCCTCCTATGCCAATGGCGGTTGTCGGCGATATCACCACTGAGGAAGGCTCTGCACAAGTACTGGAGCAAGTTGCAGCGCTTGATTGTTCTGTCGACATTTTAGTCAATAACTACGGCACGACGGATAATCATCGCTGGACAGATGCTGACACCGCAACCTGGTTGTCGCTTTATCAGATCAACACACTGTCGGCACTGCGCATGGCTTCCGGCCTGGTTGATGGTATGAAGGACAGTGGCTGGGGACGAATAGTCAATTTGGGTACAGCCGGTACGTTTAAACCCTCGGCTGCCAGACCAGCCTACTACGCAGCCAAGAGTGCATTGGCAGTCATGGGCGCCAGCCTTGCGCAGGAGCTGGCCGGGACGGGCATTACTGTCAACACAGTCTCCCCAGGGCTGATTCGCACTGAGCAAGTTGAAGCCGGGTATACGCGGTTGGCGCGGAAACTCGGTCGCAGCGCACAGTGGCAGGAAGTAGAAAAACTGATTGTTGAGAGGGATTTTCCCAACCCCTGCGGCAGGATCGCAGAGCGGGAGGAAGTTGCAGATATGATCGCTTTTCTGTGCAGCCGCCGCGCAGGCTTTATCAACGGTCAGAACATTCGCATCGACGGTGGAGCAAGCTGACGCACTGAGAGTGGAAAAGCCGACAACGAGTGCTGTAGAGTGGGCGACGCATCGTAAACAACCCCTCTCGTTAGTGGAGTCAACATGGAATACCGTAATCTCGGCGCATCTGGCCTTCGGGTCTCTGAACTGTCCTTTGGTTCATGGGTCACTTTCAACAAGCAGGTAGACCATAAGCTGGCAGAGCACATGTTTGGTACCTGCTTTGATGCGGGCATTAACTTCTTTGACAACGCTGAAGGCTACGAGGCGGGCCAATCAGAGATTGTCATGGGCAAAGCGCTGAAAACGCTGGGCCGACCGCGCGACAGTTACTGCGTCTCCTCCAAGGTATTTTTCGGTTGCCAGAGCGCTCCCCTGCCCACCCAGCAGGGACTGAGCAGGAAGCATGTGACCGAGGCTTGCCATCAGGCATTGGAACGCCTGCAGGTGGATTACCTGGACCTGTATTTCTGTCATCGTGCTGACCCACATACTCCCATTGGAGAAACGGTATGGGCGATGCACAACCTGGTCACTCAGGGAAAAATTCTGTATTGGGGCACCTCGGAGTGGACCGCAGAAGAAATTACCCAGGCCTATAAGTTTGCCAAGAAAAACCATCTGACGCCTCCCAGCATGGAGCAGCCACAATACAACCTGTTGGATCGGGAACGCTTCGAGGTGGAGTACGCTCCGCTGTATGAAAAGTACGGACTGGGCACCACGATCTGGTCGCCACTTGCATCCGGCGCACTCACCGGAAAATATCTTGAGGGCGTTCCTGAAGACAGTCGTGCTTCACTGCCAGGCTACGAATGGCTGCGTGAACATATGGTTGAATCCGAGCGCGGACAGGAGCGTATGCAAAAAGTAGCAAAGCTGCTGCCAATCGCTCTGGAGCTGGGAACCTCATTGCCTAAACTTGCTATCGCCTGGTGCCTGCACAACCCGAATGTCTCCACTGTCATCCTTGGCGCTTCACGCCTTGAGCAATTACAGGAGAATCTGAAAGCACTAGAGGCCCGGCCTTTGCTCACGGATGAAACATTGGCGCAGTTAAATGCCGTTTCCTAATGATCTTGTAAGGCAGTCGGGCCAGGCAAATACTCAACAGTGCCCTCCCTGCGAGGATCCGCGGCCCCGGTCAGGGCATGCTTGGTAACCAAAATCATATGCAAACCGGAATTTTCTCCATTGCGTTCCTGCACACGGTAACCCCTGGCTTTTAAATTATTGGCTATATCCTGACCTGGGGGCACATTAACCTCGACCCTGACGTCTGTCCCCCTGGCAATAATATTGGGAAAGGTCACTGCCTGCGATGGAGTCATTCCCCAATCAAGCACCGCAGCCAATGACTTAAAGACATACGCGGGAATGTTGTTACCCCCTGGGGAACCGGTCACCATTAACAGCTCCCCTTGCTGATCAAAGGCGATTGTCGGTGACATGGAAGAGCGCGGTCGTTTGCCCGGCGCAATGGCATTCACCTGGGGTTTGCTGCCTGGGAGGTACTCCTTGGCAAAATCGGTCATCTGGTTGTTTAGTAAGAACCCGGCAACCCAGCGAGACGAACCAAAGGGTGCCTCTACCGTCGCCGTCATGGAGACCGCATTGCCTTGGGCGTCGATGATTGAGAGGTGTGAAGTGCCGGGAACTTCAGCAGTGGTGTCTGGTGACCAGATTGACAGTGATTCCTTGTTGTCGGAAAACCGCGCGGGATCCCCGTGCATCGGCGCATCGCTCGGTGCAAAAGGATTGGCCGCGCGATGTTGCAGATATGCGGGACTGATCAACTCTTTTAGCGGAATATCAACTGCATCGGGATCGCCAAAAAAGTGATCGCGGTCGGCATAGGCCATGCGCTGTGCATCAACAAAGGCAGCTATTTTGTCGTCTCGTTCACTCATCCCTGCCGATAAGTGCTCGTACATGCCCATCATCATAATCTGAGTCGCTGCGGATGACGGTGGTGTGGCGCCACAAATACGAATACGTTTGAACGGGCCACAAACAGCGGCTCGCTCCGCTGTTTTGTAATTGGCAATATCGTCAAGACTCAGGGTACCCGGATTGGGTTCAGCCCGCGCCGCTGCGACTATCGCTTGTGCGATTTGACCGGTATAAAACGCGTCCCTGCCCTCTTGCGCGATTCTATTCAAAGTGGCGGCATATTGCGGATTTTTCAACAGGTGCCCCACCTGCAATGGTTCACCGTCAGGAAAAAAATATGCCGCAGAGCCAGGGTCTTCATCCAGCCGGCCCATCTTGCCTACCCGAGGTAAAAAACCCGCCATGCGAGGTGACACCTCGAATCCATTAGTAGCAAGCGTGATAGCCGGCTCAAACAACTCGGCCCAGGGTAGCTTGCCATATTTCTTGTGGGTGTCCTCGTAGAGTGCGATGGTGCCTGGAACGCCGATTGCAATACCACTCTGCCAGGCTTCGATAAAACCCATCGTCTCATTTCCACGCATGAACATATCAGGCGTAACGGCAGCAGGCGCGGTCTCCCTACCGTCGTGGAATAACAAGCTATCTGTGTCGTGCTGGTAAATCAGCATAAACGCGCCACCGCCTATGCCAGAGCTTTGCGGCTCCACCAGCCCTAGCACAGCATGAGCAGCAATAGCGGCGTCCACCGCATGTCCGCCCCGGCGCAGCATCTGCGCACCTGCCGCAACAGCATGAGGGTTCGCAGCAGTGACCATTGCTCCCTTATCCCAAACACGCTCAGCGACGCCAATATCAGCGATATTGCCAGACCCGGAACAGGCGGAACCAGTGATTAGCAGGACAGCGCACAGAGAAACTGCGGTCAGGTAGCGAAATAAGGTCATGTAGGTCTCGAGCAGACTGAACGGCCGGCTATTAAAACATTTACTGAGGCCTCTGCGAACCTTGTTTAAAGGCCAGTGGGTGACTCAGCCCAGTACAAACAATATCCACGGCGTACCAATAAATAAATAGACCATCAGGCACGCGAGCGTTACCAGTCCGCCGTTGCGATAAATCTCGCGTCCAGTCAGGTAGCCACTGCCGGCAAAAATGACATTGGCACTGGACGCCTGGGGTGTCATGACCGAAAAAAAGTTGGTCGCCAGCAGCAACATCATGCCCATCAGGTGCAGGGGAACATCGGGCTGCGATATGCCGACGAATACTCCGAACAAAGCGAGTAAATGGGCAGTTTGGCTGACGAATAAATAATGAATAAGGACATAACTGATGAGTAACAGGGCATAGGTCATAGGCCAGCTAAACCCATTCACCCAACTGCCCATAATGTCACCCACGTATTGCATGAAGCCCAGGTGGTCCAATTCGGTGCTGATCGTGTACAGAATCGCGAACCAAATCAACGTTTCCAGGGCATCACCAGAGGACTTGATATCGTCCAGCGTGAAAACACCGCCTGTCATTAAAATTGCGAGTCCAAGAAAAGCGATCGCAGTGGCGTCCAGCGACAGCGCCCCTGATAGCGCCCACCCGAGCACCATGCCGACAAACGTGGCAAGGGTTATCCATTCCTTGCGGCTTAATGCCCCTAACTGAGCGAGGCTGGCAGCTGCTTGCTCGGGAGCTTCTGGGGTGGTTCGTCGTCCTGGAGGGAACACTCGATACAAAAACCAGGGTACCAGTAGCATGGCGCTCACAGTAGGCACGCTCGATGCCAGCAACCAACTACCAAAATCAAGTGTCACACCTCGCTGAGCCAGCAAAGCCACGCCTACCGGGTTGGCCGCCATTGCCGTTAGCCAAAGCGCCGAAGACAATCCCAGACCGGTCATTGAGCACATCATCAGGTAGGCCCCCAGTTCGCTGCGCGACGCTTCCCAGGGTTTAGAGCCGTTATTGCTCGCCAGTGAATAAACGATCGGGAAAAGCACGCCAGAGCGTGCGGTATTACTCGGAAATGCGGGAGCAATTAATGCGTCTGTCGCAATCATGCTGTAAGCGAGCCCAAGGGAAGATTTTCCAAAACTCCGAACCAACAAGAGTCCTATGCGCTCTCCCAGGCCCGAATTAACGACCCCCTTCCCCACCAGAAAAGCCGCGACAATTAACAGAATAAAACCCTCGCTAAATCCACTGTAGGCGCGCTCGGCATCGAGCGTTCCACTGAGTATGGCGACCGCCAAGGCCACGATAGCGGCCAAGAAGATGGAGGCGGCACCCGAAACAACAGCGAAAATCGTAGCAGCGAAGATGGCAAATAACTGCCACGCGTCGGTGGAAAGCCCATCGGGCACGGGTGATAGCCAGATCGCGGAACCGAGAAAAAGGCTGAAAAATGGGAAAAACCACGGATGCATGCCGATAGTCTAGCCCTTGATGGTCGCTATAGCCCGTAAATACTGGTCAGAAAGGTTAAACCCGCAGCAAACTTGAACTTTTTACGCTAGTCTTAATCGTAGTAAAAGCCCACTGCCAGCTTGAACCAGAGGCTCGCAAGGGTACACTTAGCGATTGCTTTTTATAACCTGGTGGTAAATAAAATTTTGAGCCCTTGTCCCTCCTTTAAGACGCTTGGCCTGGCACTGTCAGCAAGCTTCATCTTCGGCAGTTTCACTCTCCCGTCTGCTGCCGCCATTGAATACACCGATATACAGCGGGAAACCGTCGTAGAGCTGGTTGAACAACTTGAGGAACGCCACTACTCCAAACAGGCGTATACCGATGAGTTGTCATCCCAGCACCTGGATGCCTATATCGACAGTCTGGACGGCAGTAAAATGTTTTTAACCGCTGCCGATATTAAGGAGTTTCAGCAGTATCGTACCGTTATGGACGATCAGTTGCCCGAGGGCAATCTGGACGCTGGATTCGCTATATTCAATCGATTCCAGGAACGTCTGCGCACTCGACTTGAGTCTATCAATGAGAACCTGCCAGAAATCATTGCGGCCATGGATTTTACGGTAGACGAATACTATGAACTCGACACAGACGACCGCGACTGGGCAGCGGCACAGCCAGAACTGGACGAGCGCTGGCGTAAACACCTGAAAAATCAGGTACTCAGTCTACGGCTCGCGGAAAAGTCAGCGGAAGAAATACCTGAGACCCTGAATCGCCGTTACACCAACCAGCTGAAGCGGGTAGAGCAATACAACCATCAGGATGTGTTCCAAATTTACGCGAATGCCCTGACTGAGCTTTACGATCCGCACACCAATTATTTTTCGCCGCGTCGCTCTGAGAACTTTAATATCAACATGAGCCTTTCGCTAGAGGGTATTGGTGCAGTACTGCAAGCGGAAGACGAATACACCAAGGTCGCACGTCTGGTGCCCAAGGGCCCTGCCGATAAGCAAGGCGACCTGGAACCCTCCGACAAAATCGTTGGCGTCGGCCAGGGCGACGAAGGTGATATTGAGGATGTGATTGGCTGGCGCCTGGATGAGGTTGTTCAGCTGATACGTGGCCCCAAGGACTCAACCGTGCGACTGCAGGTTATCCCCGGAAAATCCAAGTCTACTGACGAGCGCAAGACCATCACAATTGTGCGCAATGAGGTAAAGCTGGAGGAACAGTCTGCCCAGAAAGAGATTCTTGAGATACCCAATGGCGACGATACGATCAAGGTCGGCGTGATTGATATTCCCGCCTTTTATATTGATTTTGAAGCGATGCGTCGGGGCGACAAAGACTACAAGAGCACTACCCGTGACGTTAAAAAGCTGTTGCAGGAACTGCAGGACGAGGGCGTAGATGGCCTGGTGGTTGATCTTCGCAACAATGGTGGTGGCTCCTTGCAAGAAGCCAATGAACTCACGGGCCTGTTTATCGAATATGGCCCTACCGTTCAGATCCGACATTCGTCTCGCCGTGTATGGCGAGACGGTAAACGCCTGAAGAGCGACTATTACGAAGGGCCCTTGGTCGTGCTGATCAACCGCCTGAGCGCCTCTGCTTCGGAAATTTTTGCCGGCGCTATTCAGGACTATGAACGAGGGATTATTGTTGGTGACCGCTCGTTCGGCAAGGGAACCGTGCAAACCCTGTCCCCTCTGACCGAAGGGCAGCTGAAAATTACTGAGAGTAAATTTTACCGAATCTCTGGCGACAGCACGCAGCATCGCGGTGTCGTTCCGGATCTAGCGTTTCCCTCCCTGTTCGACACTGAAGAAATAGGTGAAAGCTCACTGGATCATGCCCTTAACTGGGACCAGATTAATTCGGTGCGTCATAGACGCTATGACGACCTCAGTTCGGTGCTACCCCTGATAACTAATCTGTACGAGGAGCGCAGCGAAGCTAACCCCGACTTTGTTTACCTCGAAGACCAGATTGCCATGGCAACCCAGACTCGCAAGCTGGAACAGCTACCTCTGAACGAGGAGAAGCGTATCGCCCTGCGGGAGTCCCAGGAAAGTAAGGCGCTGGCTATTGAAAACAAGCGGCGTGTCGCCAAAGGCGAAGCACCGCTCACCTCTTTGGACGAAGAGGAAGAAGCGGTAGAACAGGGAGAGACGGATGAAGTTGCAGAGGTCGCTGAGCAAAACGATGACACGGTTGCTGATGTCAGCGATAGCAGTGAAGACACCGCTAGTGAAACTGCGGACTCGGATGAAGACGAAACCCCGGATGTCTTGCTGACGGAAGCAGGCAACGTTCTAGTCGATGCCCTGGTGCTGAAAAAAACGCATTACGCGGCAAATGTGAGTGAGAAAGAATAGGACTGACTAGTTAGTACCCCCGAACCAGGCCAGTTCACCGTGTAATTCCACGACCCCGCCGACCATGATCAGGGTCGGTGCTTTTGGCTTTTCGCGCTTTACAATATCGACCATCGTTGCCAACGTGCCGGTAATGACCCGTTGATCGTCAGTGGTTGCCCTTTCTATTAGAGCAATTGGCGTCGCTGCACTGCGCCCGTGAAGCTGTAGCTGCTCACAAATTAATGGCAGACCCACCAGCCCCATATAGAACACCAGTGTTTCTGATTCCGATTGAAAAGACGGCCAGTCCAGATTGCTGCTGCCGTCTTTGAGATGACCGGTCACAAAACGCACAGACTGAGCGTGATCACGATGAGTCAGTGGAATGCCCGAATAACAGGCGGCACCGCTGGCAGCGGTGATACCCGGCACCACTTGAAACGGCACGTCGTGTCGGGCAAGGAGTTCTATCTCTTCGCCTCCTCGCCCAAATATGAATGGATCGCCACCCTTCAGTCTCGCCACTCGTTTTCCCTGTTTCGCAAGATCTACCAGAAGTTGATTAATCTGCACTTGGGGCACAGCGTGGTCATCCCGTTTTTTGCCGACGTAGATGCGCTCTGCATCCTTTCGCGCCATGTCGAGAATTGGGCCTGAAACTAAACGGTCGTATAGCACGACATCAGCGGCCTGTAATAAACGCACCGCTTTGAAAGTCAACAAGTCAGGATCGCCCGGACCTGCGCCTATCAAGTAAACCTCGCCGCAATGTAGCGCTTCTACATCCTTAAGCATGTCCTCCAGCAAGGCCTCAGCACGATCCTCGCGTCCGCCCATCACCTGTTCTGCAACCGTGCCTTCCATCGCTTTTTCCCAGAATAAGCGTCTCGGCGTTTCCGCTGGCAGAGCTTCTTTCACCCGGTGTCGCAGTCGACCTGCAAACTCAGCTAGTCGTCCATAGCTACCAGGCACCATAGCTTCAATTTTGCTACGCAGCTGTCGCGCAAGCACCGGGCTTCTGCCGGAACTACTGATAGCGATAATCACGGGATCGCGATCCACAATAGAGGGGAAAATAAAGGTACAAAGATCCGGAGAGTCGACTACATTGACCGGCAAATTAAGGGCGATGGCGTCATCATGAACCTGTTCGTTAATCTCACGGTGGGGAGTCGCTGCTATGACCAGCACACGACCATCGAGGTCAGTTTTACGGTAAGTGGCGCGCTGCCAGTGACCTCCATGCTCTACCAGCAGCTGTTCCAGCTCTGGGGCGATTTCCGGCGCTACCACATTCAGGCTCGCGCCCGCGCGCAGCAACAGCCGCGCTTTGCGTGTTGCCACTGTTCCGCCGCCCACCAATACTACGGGTGAGTTTCGTAACTGCAGACATACCGGCAGATACTGCATGTCAGGTGCTCAGGGTTGTAGCGCCACCCATGTAGGGCTGCAACACCGCCGGTACCTCGATGCTGCCATCAGCCTGCTGGTAGTTTTCCATGATCGCCACCAACGTGCGACCTACGGCCAGGCCCGAACCATTGAGTGTATGCAGTAACTCTGGCTTACCCGATTGCGGGTTACGCCAACGTGCCTGCATGCGCCTAGCCTGATAATCACCAAAACTGCTGCAGGAAGAAATTTCGCGGTAGGTATCCTGGGCGGGCAGCCAGACTTCCAGGTCATAGGTTTTACGAGCGGAAAAGCCAATATCCCCGCCACAGAGAATCACCTTGCGATAAGGTAGCTCAAGTAATTGCAGGATCTTTTCAGCGTGACCAGTGAGTGCGTCAAGAGCGTCATCAGATTGCGATGGCCGCACAAACTGCACCAGTTCGACTTTCTCAAACTGATGTTGGCGAATGATGCCTCTGGTGTCGCGGCCATAGCTGCCCGCTTCGCTGCGGAAACAGGGCGTGTGACAAACAAACTTCACTCCGTCTTGTCCCAGTTCCGCATCCTCGAAAATACGGTCCCGTGCCACATTGGTCACCGGCACCTCTGCAGTGGGAATCAGGTAATAGCCCTGCTCACCCTCCAGTTTAAATAAATCTTCCTCAAACTTGGGCAGCTGGCCCGTGCCGCGCAAGGAGTCACTGTTGACGATATAAGGCACGTAAATTTCACTGTAACCATGCTTTTCAATGTGTTGGTTTAACATGAACTGGATGAGAGCACGATGCATTCGGGCCACATCCCCATACATCACATTGAAACGTGAGCCGGTGATTTTGCCTGCGGTTTCAAAATCCAGTTGGCCTAAGTCTTCACCCAGGGCCACGTGATCCTTGACCTCAAAGTCGTAAGACCTGGGGTCGCCCCAGCGTGCTACCTCCAGGTTATCGTCTTCGCTTGCACCAAGCGGCACCTCATCTGCAGGAATATTCGGAACAGCGAGTAACAGCTCTTCAAGTAGTGCTTGCACTACTTTAGCCTCATTGGTGAGATCGTCTATTTGGGCGGCGATCTTTTGTAGGGTTTCATTGACCTGCGCCTTGGCGTCGTCCACGCTCATGCCCTGCCCAACTAGCGCGCCAATTTGTTTGGAAGCCGCCTTGCGTTCTGCAAGCAAGTGCTGGCTTTGTACGTCAGCCTGCTTGCGCCGCGCGTCCAGTGACTTGAACTGCTCAATGTCGAAGCTGAAGCCGCGCTTTTCTAGCGCAAGCGCAACGTTTTCGGGATCCTGCCTGACGGCTTTGATATCCAACATTGTATGAATATTCCTGTATCTGGGAAAACTGGGTAGCGACTGCGCTCTAGAATAAAGCGCGGGTCATATAAATCGAAAGTCCTGCCATGAGTACACATGCAATAACGCTGGTCGCCATGTAACCGAGGGCGTGAGCTGTATGACCGTTCTCCAGCAGAGTGATGCTTTCCAATGAGAAGGTGGAGAAGGTCGTAAAGGCCCCCAGGAAACCTACCATCAGCACACTGCGCCAATCCGGATGCAGAATTTGTCGCTCTATCAGAACAAAAACCACTCCGATCAGGAACGAGCCCAGCATATTGACCAGCAGCGTCCCCACAGGCCATTTGCCCTCCCATAGGGCATGAGCCCAGTTGGAGAGCAGGTAACGCGAGACGGCGCCGGTGGCTCCGCCCAGGGCAATAAACAGCAGGTATCTCATTTGGCTTTAGGCGTGATTCAGTCGTAGCGGCGTATTGTACTGCTTTTGTCACGTTCGCGCAGGTATCGCAATTTGTCCTGTATTTTCTTTTCCAGACCGCGATCAACCGGGTGATAAAACTGTTGGTCCTTCAGGGCTTCGGGCAAGTAGCTCTCTCCTGCCGCATAGCCGCCCTCCTCGTCGTGGGCATAACGGTATTCAGCGCCATAGTCCATGTCTTTCATCAGGCTGGTAGGAGCGTTTTTCAGGTGTAATGGCACTTCATGGCTATCACCTGCGCCTATTACAGCCACCGCCTGGTTGTAAGCATTGTAAACAGCGTTGGATTTAGCAGCACAGGCGAGGTAAATAATGGCCTGGGCGACTGCTAGCTCACCCTCGGGGCTTCCCAGGCGCTCCTGAACCTGCCATGCGTCCAGGGAAATGCTCAGGGCCCGCGGATCCGCATTACCGACGTCTTCGCTTGCCATGCGGACCACCCGGCGAGCGATGTACAAGGGGTCACAGCCCCCGTCCAGCATGCGACAGAACCAGTACAAAGCACCATCAGCAGAACTGCCCCGCACCGCTTTATGTAATGCGCTGATCTGGTCGTAAAAGAGGTCTCCTCCTTTGTCGAAGCGCCGCAGAGACGCTTGCAGTACCTCTTCAAGCGTTTGCTCGGTGATTTCACCGTCATCTGCAAGGTCAGCGGCCAGTTCAAGCAGGTTGATGGAACGACGAGCATCGCCGTCGGCCTGAGTGGCAATCAGTTCCAGGCAGTGCTGCGATGCCTGGGCAGCGTCACCCAACTCGTCCATACCGCGCTTTAAAACGCCAACCAGTTCAGAGATCTCCAGTGAACGCAGCTTGTAAACCCGCGTTCGCGATAACAGCGCATTATTGAGTTCAAAGGACGGGTTCTCAGTGGTGGCTCCTACGAAAATGACCGTCCCGTCTTCGACGTATGGCAAAAAAGCATCCTGCTGAGACTTATTGAAGCGATGCACCTCGTCAACGAACAACACCGTATCCCGTCCAGACGATTTATGTTGTCTAGCCTGGGCTATCGCTTCTCGAATTTCTTTTACCCCAGACAATACAGCAGATATCTGCAGGAAGTGCGCATCGGCAGCTTCCGCCGCAATGCGCGCAAGCGTTGTCTTACCGACTCCCGGTGGACCCCAGAAAATCATGGAGTGCAGCTGCCGTCGATCGATAGACTCTCTAAGCGGTTTTCCGGGCGCGAGTAAATGGCTTTGCCCGGCGTAACTTTGCAAATCTGCTGGTCGCAGTCGCGCGGCTAACGGCTGATAACCACTGTTCTGACCAGCGCCTTTGGTGGCGGAGAACAGGTCATTGGTCATGGTAAAAGAGGTCGGCCCCTTCCGGGGGAACAAAGCCAAAATCAGCGGGCATCAGCGCAGTATCGCTGTCGACATCCTGCAGCTGAATAAAGAGCCGTTGGTTGAGTTGATCATTCACTTCCATGGCACTAATTTGCCCATTAGCAAACACCAGGGTCAACGAGCGAAAGCCCGGACTACCGTCTATCGGTACTAATAAAAACCTGCCCTCTCCTGTCCGCGAGACCTCAAAGCGCTCACTTAATATAGCTCTGTCACCAGCGAGAACCTGCAGCGGAGACAGTTGATCATGACCCGCGACCGACCGTCTGGTCACGGTCTCCAAGTCTCGGTCATGATGCCAGAGGTGTTCTCCGTCAGCCACGATCAGCTGATTGTCCGGACTATCAATGTCCCACAAAAAATACATTGGCTTGAGCAATTTAAAATGACCGGAAGACAGTGCCGAGGGCTGATCTTGATCTGCCGCAAACTGAGTCTGCTCAAAGCGGCCCTGTAACTGGTTAAGCGACTCAAGCTCAACAATCAGTTGTTCAGTTGCGGACTCGTTAGAACGTGCAATGCCTGCGACAAGGCATAAACCAAGGGCGGCAAGAAGCAAAACTTTTTTCATGTAGGTCGTATCAGTCTTCGGCTGGTGGCGGGGCCAGTACTTCACGCTGGCCATTGGTACCCATTTCAGTCACGACGCCCGCCGCTTCCATGGTTTCAATCAGGCGGGCCGCCCGGTTATAACCAATGCGTAGCTTGCGCTGAACACTGGATATTGAAGCCCTGCGGCTTTGGGTCACGTAGTGGACGGCTTCATCGTAAAGCGCGTCACTCTCTTCATCTTGGTCAGATAAACCGGCCTGAAGTTCCCCTGCCGTGACGGGTGTCTGTCCACCTTCGTCCAGTAAGCCATTGATATAAAGCGGTTGACCACGACGTTTCCAATCGGCAACTACCCGGTGCACTTCCTCGTCTGAGCAGAAGGCTCCGTGTACACGGTTCGGGACACCAGAGCCAGGCGGCAGGTAAAGCATGTCACCGTGCCCCAGCAACTGTTCGGCGCCGCCTTGATCAAGAATTGTCCGTGAATCGACCTTGGAGGACACCTGAAAAGCGATACGTGTAGGCACGTTGGCCTTGATCAAACCGGTGATCACATCGACAGAGGGACGCTGCGTGGCCAGGATAAGGTGGATTCCCGCAGCCCTGGCTTTTTGGGCGATACGGGCAATGAGTTCTTCCACCTTTTTGCCGACAATCATCATCATGTCGGCGAATTCGTCAATTACCACCACAATGCTGGGCAGCTTTTCCAGACCAGGCGGGGTTTGCTCCTCGTCAGTTTCGGCAAAAATCGGATCGGGGGTCCACAGCGGATCAGCGATAGGCGTGCCTGCTTTCTCGGCGTCTATTACCTTGCGGTTGTACCCACTCAGGTTGCGTACGCCCAGCGCTGCCATCAGTTTATAGCGACGTTCCATCTCCGCCACGCACCAGCGCAGTCCATTAGCAGCATCTTTCATGTCCGTAATGACAGGCGTCAGCAGATGCGGGATACCGTCGTAAACCGAAAGTTCCAGCATCTTTGGGTCTACCAGGATAAGGCGAACGTCCTCTGGGCCTGATTTATAAAGCAAGCTCAGCAGCATGGCATTCACGCCAACCGATTTACCTGAACCGGTCGTTCCGGCGACAAGAAGATGCGGCATTTTTCCCAGATCTGCGCAAACGGGCTGCCCGGATATGTCATGCCCCAGAGCCAGGGTAAGCGGTGATTTAGATTGGTCAAAAGCTTTCGAGGCTAGCACTTCCCTGAAGTTAACTATCTCACGATCTTCATTGGGTATTTCTACGCCGACTACAGACTTGCCCGGAATTACTTCCACAACGCGCACTGAAATTACTGCCAGGGAGCGCGCCAGATCTTTTGCAAGGTTGGATATGCGGGAAACCTTCACCCCGGCTGCTGGCTGAATTTCAAAACGCGTAATCACCGGCCCGGGGTAAACCGCCGTTACCTCGGCGGTCACACCAAAGTCCGCCAACTTTAACTCCAGCAGCTTTGATAGCGCCTCCAGCGCTTCTTTTGAATAACCCTTGCTGGGGTCTTTTATCTCGGCATCCAGCAACCCCAGGTGCGGCATTTCACCCGTGGCCGGCGCATCAAACAGGGGTTGTTGCTTTTCTTTCTCTACCCGCTCTGATTTTTCGGCCTTGGGCTTGAGCGGTTTGATCTTGGGAGGCTTGCGCTTCTTTTCTTTCTCCACGTGCTGCTCGATAACCACCTTTCGCGCTTCAACTGCTTTGTCTTTTTTCCGCTTATCCTTCAAATCTTCTATTGTCTTTAACAACCACGTGCGGGATTTGTCAAAGTAGGTAATCGCCAGGGAGCCGAGACGGTCCATCAGCCGCAGCCAGCTTAAGTCGGTAAAAATGGTCATGCCGAACAAAAACACCGCCAGTAAGATCAGTCTGCTGCCGACCGCGCTAAACGCCATGATGAACGAGCCACCGATAGCCTGACCAAGAATGCCGCCAGCACCCTGGGGAAGTGGAGAGTTCCCACTGTCATTCATGGCAACCAGAGCAGTGCCCGCTATCATTACCAGCACCAGGCCAAGCGTTCTAATACCAAGCGTCAGCCAGTCAAAACCTTTTTCTTCCTTGCGTTCTATCAGGAGAATTACGGCTCGATAGGCCAGCAAAATAGGGAAGAGATACGCCGCATACCCGACGAGCGAGAAAAAAACATCTGCGAGCCAGGCACCCGTAGGGCCGCCAAGGTTGGCTATTTCGCCGCCCGAGCCACTTGCAGACCAACCGGGGTCTTGCGGGGTATAGGTGATTAACGCCAGCAACATATAAAGGCATACGGCGCTCACGCCGATGAAAGCGCCTTCACGCAGTCGTGGATTCATGAATGATTCAGTATTGGTTGTTTCTGGCACGGCTGTTATGGTCCTTCCCCACTGTCCCCAGCTAATGGGCTGCTATTGCGTTCATAGCGTGAGCCAATTGTCGCCTTATTCTGTATTTTTTTCAAAGACTTATGGCTTCTTTTTAAAAATTTCCGAACCTTTGTCGGATCCGCACCTTTAAAGTACCATAGTCGACCCCATTTAAGGGGACAGATTACCCGTTTTCGTGGCGCCAACGCCGCTGATATTACCTAGGAAGCCCAATCGATGAGTGAAGCACGCCATATCCCCCTGATCATCCTCGGCAGCGGCCCTGCCGGCTACACCGCAGCTGTCTACGCGGCCCGCGCCAACTTGACGCCAGTCGTTATCACCGGGATGCAACAGGGTGGGCAATTGACCACCACCACTGAAGTGGAGAACTGGCCCGGTGGCCACGCAGAGCTGCAGGGACCGGAGCTGATGCAGGATATGCAAGCTCACGTTGAGCGCTTCGACACTGAAATTGTCTTTGATCATATTGATGAAGTAGACGTTAACGCCCGCCCAATGACACTTAAAGGCAGCGGTTCTTACACTTGTGATGCCATGATTATCGCGACAGGCGCATCCGCACAGTACCTGGGATTACCCTCCGAGGAAGCATTTATGGGTAAAGGCGTCAGTGCCTGCGCCACCTGCGATGGTTTTTTCTATCGCAACAAAAAAGTCGCTGTTATTGGTGGCGGCAATACCGCCGTAGAAGAAGCGCTTTACCTGGCGAATATTGCTGAACACGTTACCGTGGTGCATCGTCGTGATGCGCTTCGATCAGAAAAAGTATTGCAAGACCGCCTGTTCAAGCGCGAAAAAGAAGGCAAAGTGACTATCCTGTGGGATCACGTACTTGATGAGGTACTGGGCGACGACAGCGGCGTCACTGGTATGCGTGTTAAAAGTGTTAAAGACGACAGCACTGCCGATGTGGACCTGGCGGGTGTGTTCATTGCCATTGGACACAAACCCAATACCGATATTTTCGCCAGCCAACTGGACATGAAGGACGGCTACATTACGATCACAAGCGGCCTGGAAGGTAACGCTACCAGCACCAGCGCACCGGGTGTTTTTGCCGCCGGTGATGTGGGTGATCATGTTTACCGACAGGCTGTGACCTCTGCCGGATTCGGCTGCATGGCTGCGCTGGATGCGGAGAAATACCTGGATAACCTTTCAGTATAAGCAGGTACCAGTTGCTGGGCTCCGCCGTGGTGAAGATGACGGAGCTCAGTCAATTCTGTTTCAATAGGGATCATGCGCGCAATTCGCCAACTCCACACCGGGGATCCATTCCCACCCACCAGTGATGCGCTGGAATACCCCAATGGCTTGCTGGCCGTCGGCGGCGACCTAACGCCTGCCCGTCTGCTAGATGCGTATTGCCAGGGTATTTTTCCCTGGTATGAAGAACCTCAACCGGTGCTGTGGTGGACTCCCGACCCGCGCTCAGTGCTGTTCCCTGAGAAACTGCATATCTCCCGTTCTCTGCACAAAACATTACGACGCGATCGCTTGCAATTAGCTGTCGACAGCAGATTTGAACAGGTGATGCGTCATTGTGCGCAATTACGTGGTGATGGCCTGGGTACCTGGATAGGCGATGACATGCTGGCAGCCTATTGCGATCTGCATCATATTGGTCATGCCCACTCCGTGGAAGTACTGGATGCCGATGGCCAACTGGTCGGCGGCCTTTATGGCATTGCCGTGGGTCGCGCCTTCTTCGGTGAATCCATGTTCAGCGAGGTTCAGGACGCATCCAAAGTAGCGCTGGTAGCCCTACTGAACATACTCGAACGCGGAGGCTTTAAACTCATCGACTGCCAGGTTGAAAGCGAACACCTTAATTCGCTGGGTGCTGAGAACATCAGCAGACTGGACTTCGAGCGAATGCTTGCCCACACTATAGACATCGACCACGATCCCGGGATCTGGCGATTGCCAGCAACTTGCGGAGAATTGTTGTGACCTCTTCACTGCGGGACTTAAAGGTCTATACGACCTACCCCCACAGCTGTAGCTACCTGGAAGACCGGGAAGCCACCACCTTATTTGTCGATCCACGGCAGGAAGTCGATCAGATTCTCTATAGCAATCTCTCCGTGCTGGGTTTTCGCCGCAGTGGTAATCACCTGTACCGCCCTCATTGCAGTGGCTGCGAAGCCTGCATCCCCGCGCGCATCCTCGTGGACAGCTTTGCTCCCAACCGCACCCAACGCCGCGCGGTCAGTCGCAACAGTGATCTGGAGGTCGAATTGACCGGTGATATTCGTGATGAAGCCGCCTATGACCTCTACAAACGTTATATCGAGCAACGTCACTCTGATGGAGACATGTATCCCCCGGATCGCGAACAGTATTTGTCATTTTTAGATAATGCCTGGGAGTGCACTCGCTATTTCCGTTTTTACGAGGACGGCAAGCTTATTGCCATCTCAGTTGTGGACGAACTGCTGGACGGACTTTCCGCTATTTACACTTTTTTCGAACCGACGGCTGACAAGCGTAGCCTTGGCCGCTATGCCATTCTGTGGCAGGTCGAGAAGGCACGGGAGATGGGTCTGGAGTACGTTTATCTAGGCTACTGGATCAAGGATTGTCGCAAGATGGCTTATAAATCTGAGTACCGTCCTCTGGAGCTTTACCTCAAAGGGCGCTGGAGTCCTCTGGCCTAGTCGCTTTGTGTCCTCCCCGGGTGACGCCCAACTCGCTAGAATTGCCATTAATTAAACTAGAAACAGTTGAACGTTTCAGGCAAACTGCGCCCTGATTTTATATCGAGGAATGCCACTACATGGCAAAAGAAGACCAAATTGAAATGGAAGGCGAGGTTATAGATACCCTGCCCAACACTACGTTTCGCGTTGAATTGGAAAATGGGCACGTTGTAACTGCTCATATTTCCGGCAAAATGCGCAAAAACTACATTCGCATCCTGACCGGTGACAAGGTCCGCGTGGAGCTGACCCCTTACGACCTCACCAAGGGTCGTATCACTTACCGCGAGCGATAACGCTGCAGATTTGCCTGTGGTGTTGCGGATAGCCCAGTTGCCTGGGCTACCTGATTAGAAAAGGCTCTGCTAGCTCTCTTCCAGAGCCAACTCTTCCTCTTCCATTACAACGTCAAGCTTATTCTCGGCCTTATTGAGCCGCACCAGGGCTGTGCCTCCTGATTGTGACAGCCCGCCGAACAGCACCATTTCCGCCAGTGGCTTCTTGATGTATTCCTGAATGACTCGCTCCATGGGTCTGGCGCCCATGTTTTTGTCGTACCCCTTTTCAACCAGCCACAGCCGCGCGTCTTCATCAACGTCGATGGTGACTCGCTTTTCATCCAACTGACCTTGTAGCTCAGTGAGGAATTTGTCCACCACCGTCAGGATAACGTCCTCGCCCAGCGGATCGAACTGCACAATGCTGTCCAAACGATTGCGGAATTCCGGAGTGAACATGCGATTGATCGCTTCCATACCATCGGTACTGTGATCCTGGCTGGTGAAGCCAATCGTGCGCCGACTGATACTTTCCGCACCGGCATTGGTTGTCATGATCACAATAACGTTACGAAAATCAGCTTTGCGCCCGTTGTTATCGGTTAAGGTGCCATGATCCATCACCTGCAAGAGCAGGTTAAACACTTCAGGGTGTGCCTTTTCAATTTCATCGAGCAATACCACCGCATGGGGGTGCTTGGTGACCGCATCGGTCAACAGCCCTCCCTGGTCAAAACCAACGTAGCCTGGAGGGGCTCCGATGAGTCGTGACACTGTGTGCCGCTCCATGTACTCAGACATATCGAAGCGGATAAGCTCCAATCCCAGTTGCATGGCAAGTTGTCGGGTCACTTCGGTTTTGCCCACTCCCGTGGGACCAGCCAGTAAAAACGAACCGATAGGCTTGTCGCTGGATTTCAGGCCCGCTCGCGCCAGCTTGATGGAGGTTGCAAGGCTGCTAATGGCGCGGTCTTGCCCGAACACAACCATCTGCAGATTTTGCTCCAGCTTCTTCAGCGTTTCTTTGTCGTTTGTGCTGACCGTCTTGGGAGGAATGCGTGCAATTTTGGCGATGACGGTCTCAATGTCCCCTACCCCAATGACTTTCTTGCGCTTGGAGGGGGCCACCAGCTGTTGGAACGCACCCGCCTCGTCGATCACGTCGATGGCTTTGTCAGGCAAAAAGCGGTCGGTGATATAGCGAGCCGAAAGATCGGTGGCAACGCGCAACGCTTTGTCGGTGTACCGTAGGCCGTGATGCTCTTCAAACCGGGATTTGAGCCCCTTCAGAATCTTGTAAGCATCGTCCGGGCTGGGTTCCATGACATCAATTTTCTGAAAGCGCCGACTTAGGGCCTTATCTTTGTCGAATATGCCTCGGTATTCCTGGAATGTGGTTGAACCGACGCAACGCAATTTTCCTGAGCTGAGTAATGGCTTGAGCAAATTACTGGCGTCCATAACACCACCGGAGGCTGCGCCCGCACCAATAATAGTATGCACCTCATCGATAAACAGAATAGCGTGATCACGGTTTTTGAGTTCCGCCAACAGCCCCTTAAATCGCTTTTCGAAGTCGCCTCGATACTTGGTTCCGGCTAGCAGAGCGCCCAGGTCCAGGGAATAAACGACTGCATCTTTTAATATCTCCGGCACATCGCCATCGACAATCTTTTTGGCCAGTCCCTCCACAATGGCGGTCTTGCCCACACCTGACTCGCCCACCAGCAGTGGATTATTTTTGCGTCTGCGAGCGAGAATCTGTGCAACTCGCTCCACCTCAGGTACCCGCCCGATCAGGGGGTCGATGTGCCCCTCGGCCGCTTCCTTGTTGAGATTTGTGGCATAACTGTCAAGAGGATTGCCCTCGCCCTCTTCTTGCACATTGCCTTCTGCGTCCGTGGATTGATCCGGTTCGCTGGATTCACTTTCCCCTGAAACTTTGGAGATACCGTGGGTCATGTAGTTCACCACGTCCAGACGAGCAATACTCTGTGTCTTGAGGAAGAATACTGCCTGGCTTTCGGACTCACTGAAAATGGCTACCAAGACGTTGGCGCCTGTCACCTCACTCTTGCCTGAGGACTGCACGTGGAAAACGGCTCTCTGCAAAACCCGCTGAAATCCCAGGGTAGGCTGAGTATCGCGATCTTCGTCCTCCTCCGGTATCAGCGGAGTGGTTGCATCAACGAACTCTACCAAGTCACCGCGCAGGCCGCCTATGTCGGCGCCACAAGCTTTTAGGACCCTGATGGCATCGTTATTATCTAGCAATGCAAGCAGCAGGTGCTCCACAGTCATGAACTCGTGGCGCTTAGCCCTGGCGCCGCGAAACGCGTCGTTCAGGGACTGTTCCAGATCGTTACTCAGCATAATTACTCCTGGGCTTTAGCCCTCTGATGCCTCTACTTCACACAATAACGGATGCTCGCTTTCTCTGGCGTACTGATTGACCTGTGCAGCTTTGGTTTCAGCGATATCACGGGTAAATATCCCGCAGACTCCCTTGCCTTGCGTATGCACTGTCAGCATTACGTGAGTGGCTTGCTCCCTGTTCATTCGGAAGAAAGACTCCAACACCTCAACGACAAACTCCATGGGAGTGTAATCGTCATTCATCAATACCACTTTGAATAAAGGCGGCTTCTTAAGCTCAGGCTTACTCTCCTGCAGCGCCAGGCCGCCATCGACGTCCTCTTCCTCTTTACTCATACGCACGTTACTGTCTGTATGGATGTACTGCACTGCACCACTCTTATTTCTATGCTTGTTGATTACTGTATATGGATACAATACTCGGGTTTTCAAGGGGCCGCAAACTGGACAAAGCCTCGGCTTTTGCAGACTCAAAAAGTAGAGCCCACGTTTTTTAAGGGGCCTTTATCTGCGACAAAAACGCGGGTATCACATGGATTTGTTGATGGCCTGTCCAAACTCTGAACAACTCAGTAAGCGTGCTCCTTCCATCAGACGTTCAAAGTCGTAAGTTACAGTGCCCGCCTGAATAGCCCCATTCATGCCCTTAATAATCAGGTCTGCGGCCTCGTTCCAGCCAATATGGCGCAGCATCATTTCCGCTGAAAGTATCAGCGACCCCGGATTTACTTTGTCCTGGCCAGCGTACTTGGGCGCAGTGCCGTGGGTAGCCTCAAATAAGGCAATGGTGTCCGACAGATTGGCTCCGGGCGCAATACCAATGCCTCCGACCTGGGCAGCCAGCGCATCAGACAGGTAATCGCCATTGAGGTTAAGGGTTGCCACTACACTGTAGTCCCTGGGCCGGGTCAGTATTTGTTGCAGCATGGCATCAGCAATCACGTCCTTGATAACAATGTCCTTACCGGTCGAAGGGTTCTTGATAGATACCCAGGGCCCACCGTCTAGCAATTCACCACCGAATTCTTGTTGCGCCAATTCATAGCCCCAGTCTCGAAAGGCACCTTCGGTGAACTTCATGATATTGCCCTTGTGGACCAGGGTCACCGATGGCAGATCCTGATCGATCGCGTACTGAATGGCCTTGCGTACCAGGCGCTTGGTACCCTCTTCTGATACGGGCTTGATACCTATGCCCACATTCTGTGGGAACCGAATCTTGGTTGCGCCCATCTCGTTAATAATGAAATCAACCACCTTTTGGGCCTCTTCAGTACCTGCCTGGTATTCAATGCCAGCGTAGATATCTTCAGAGTTCTCCCTGAATATCACCATGTTACAAGCGCCCGGGTCTTTAACCGGCGACGGTACACCTTCGAACCAGCGCACTGGCCGCAAACAGGTATACAGGTCCAGTTCCTGGCGCAGCGCTACATTAAGCGATCGAAAGCCTCCACCTACTGGCGTGGTCAGGGGCCCTTTAATCGCGACCGCATAGGCTTTAATCGCTTCAAGTGTTTCTTCGGGAAACCAGTCGCCGTCGTACATTCCCGCGGCTTTTTCACCCGTAAAAATTTCCATCCAGGAGATTTTTTTGTCGCCTCCATAGGCTTTCTCCACGGCGGCGTTAACAACATCGATCATGACAGGGCTGATATCAACACCAATACCATCACCTTCGATGTAAGGAATGATAGGATTGTCTGGGACGTTCAGGCTGTGATCTTCGTTGACAGTGATTTTGTCACCTTCACTGGGAACCTGAATATGTTTGTAGCCCATGTTTGTACTCCATTATTGCCGGGTTGATGAACAAGAAGATCGAGGAATGCCCCGATAGGGGCAGAAAAAAGTATAGCACGCGGGAGGGATTCCTTCTGTTGGCTGAGTCAGCAAACAGCGTGGAGCAGCTACTACGCGATGTTTCCAGATGCGAGACCCGGGAGCCGGTTCAGCGATGGCCAAGATCATATTATTCAATAAGCCTTTTCGGGTATTGAGCCAGTTCAGCGATACCGAGGGCCGCAGGACCCTGGCGGATTTCCTCAGCGCACCTGAGTTCAGGGCAGCCGGTCGACTGGACTATGATTCGGAAGGCTTGCTGTTGCTGACCGATAATGGCCAGCTGCAACAGCAGATTGCTAACCCCCGGCACAAACAGTGGAAGACCTACCTGGTGCAGGTAGAGGGCGAACTGGACGACCTGTCGATAGCAGCGCTGTGCGCACCACTGAAGTTAAAAGATGGTCTCACCCTGCCTGCTCGGGCGCGACGAATCGAGCCACCTGCATTATGGCCGAGACACCCACCGGTCAGGGAACGCAAATCTGTGCCTGATTCCTGGCTTGAACTGTCTATCCGCGAGGGCCGCAATCGACAGGTGCGACGTATGACCGCCGCAGTCGGGTTCCCAACTCTCAGACTTGTGCGCCAAGCCGTTGGAGATTGGAGCTTGGGCGACATTGCACCCGGCGAATACCGAATCGACGACGCCCACACCACGGCCACCACAAATATGCGTCCCACCAGACGACGCCCAAGGAGAAATTAAAATGGCGCAATGGCCTCCTCACGTCACCGTAGCCACCGTTGTTTTCAGCGAGGGAAAATACCTGATGGTGGAGGAACGCGACAAGACCACAAAACAGCTGGTATTTAATCAGCCGGCGGGGCACCTGGATCCGGGTGAAAGCTTAAGCGAAGCGGCTGTTCGTGAAACTCTGGAAGAAACTGGCTGGGACGTTGAGCTCACAGGTTTGCTTGGATTATCGCTGTACCATGCGCCAAATGACATTATTTACCACCGCACCACTTTTCTCGCACAACCTGTTCGACGGCTTGAAAACTACCGTATTGACCCCGACATCAGCGCTGTACACTGGCTGAGCTACGAGGAAATTCTCGCTAACTCTGATAGAATGCGAAGCCCGCTGGTAGTCGCTGCCATTGAGCAATACCGCAAGGGACTCAGTAGCTCCCTGGAACTCATATACGAATGAGCCTTAACGCATCGAAAAAAGTCATCGTCGGCATGTCTGGCGGTGTCGATTCCTCTGTATCTGCGCTTCTCCTGAAGGAGCAGGGCTATGCTGTGGAAGGCCTTTTCATGAAAAATTGGGAAGAGGATGATGGCACCGAATACTGCACCGCCAAAGAAGACTTTGCCGACGCGCAGGCAGTCGCTGACAAGCTAGGCATTAAGTTACACGGCGCTAACTTTGCCGCTGAATACTGGGACAATGTATTCGAGCATTTCCTTGACGAGTATCGCGCCGGGCGAACCCCCAACCCCGATATCCTCTGTAACCGGGAAATCAAGTTCAAGGCGTTTCTCGACTACGCGCTCACTCTTGGTGCCGATCTGATAGCCACTGGCCATTACACACGACTGGGTCTAGCCGCCGGCCAAGCCACTCTGTTGAAAGGCCTGGATCCGAATAAGGATCAAAGCTATTTTCTTCACGCAGTCGGTCACAGGGAATTAGCTAAAACATTATTCCCGGTGGGCGATATAGAAAAACCTGAAGTACGGTCGCTCGCTGAAGAATACGACCTGGCTACCGCAAAGAAAAAAGATTCTACCGGTATTTGCTTTATCGGTGAGCGCCGTTTCAGTGATTTCCTGCAACAGTACTTACCCGCTCAACCGGGCGACATTGTGAGTCTGGGCGGCGAGCATCTGGGCCAACATCAGGGACTGATGTACCACACGATTGGACAGCGCCAGGGCCTTGGAATTGGTGGTCTGGCCAACCACACAGACGATCCCTGGTACGTGGTAGAAAAGGACCTGGATAACAACGTATTACTGGTCGCCCAGGGCAATGATCATCCTGCGTTGTTCAAATCAAGCCTGGTCACCGGTGAGGTTTTTTGGGTGGCGGGTGCGCCACCACCGCTACCTCTGCAATGTACTGCCAAAGTTCGCTACCGACAAAGCGATCAAAGTTGCACCATTACTGAACAGAAAGGTGGTTACCAGGTCGAATTCGACGCCCCGCAGCGAGCGATAACACCGGGACAGTCAGTGGTTTTCTACCTGGGCGAAACCTGCCTGGGTGGCGGCGTGATCGAGAGGACGGCTTGAATGAACAGAGACTATTCAAAACTGGAACAGCAGACCATCGCCCTGGCGGGTGTCGCCCAAGCAGCGCGATTGGTGGACCAGTTGTCGCGCACCGGCAGTTATCCCGTTGAGTTCCTGGAGTCATCGATTCATAGTCTTTTCGAGTTTGACGCTGACAACATTGGTGCTATTTACGGAGGCTTAGCCGGCGTTAAGCTCGGATTAAACAACCTTAGCGCCATACTGGCCAGCCGCCAAGCAGATGAGAATAGTGAGATCGTACGCTATGTGCTAAATATGCTTCATCTGGAGCGTAAATTTGCGGCAAGCACTGACATGATGTCTGTTGTGCACTCCCGGCTTGAGCACACCAGCTTTAAAGCTGAACATTTTTCCGGTCACGTTAACGACGTCTGTCACAGCGTTTCAGGTATCTATCAAGACACACTGAGCAAATTGCGCTTTCGCATTAAGGTCTCTGGCAGTGCTCAACATCTTCAGGACGGTGTAAACGCAGATATTATTCGCGCGCTGCTGTTAGCCGGTATACGGTCCGCCTTCCTGTGGCGACAACTGGGGGGTAGACGCTGGCGACTCTTGTTTGAACGTAAGCGTATTTTGCACACCAGTCAGCAACTGTCCCGAGACCTTCCTGTGGTGTAAAATCCGCACCCTTCGCCCATCTTCGGAGTCATTCATGGACCTCTCAGCACTCACAGCAGTTTCCCCTATCGACGGCCGCTACGGCAGTAAAACCGCTGCTCTGCGCGACACTTTCAGTGAGTACGGTTTGATAAAGCGCAGGGTATTAGTAGAGGTTCGCTGGCTACAATTCCTTGCCTCTCACGATGGCATTCCTGAGGTACCGCCGCTCTCCTCTGCTGCTAACCACGCGCTAGAGGAAATTCTGGAAGGCTTTGCCGAAAGCGACGCAGCGCGGATAAAGGACATAGAGGCGACCACCAATCACGACGTAAAGGCAGTGGAGTATTTCATCAAGGAACGCTTGGTGGACAACGCAGAGCTCGATGCTGTTTCCGAGTTTGTTCACTTTGCCTGTACTTCTGAGGACGTTAACAACCTGTCGCATGCCCTGATGTTACGTGATGGCGTGGATGGAGTGCTGCTGCCTGAAATGGAAAAGGTCGTTGAAGCGCTGACGTCCATTGCGCAAGATGCCGCTGAGGCCCCCATGCTGTCGCGCACTCATGGTCAGACGGCCAGCCCTACGACCATGGGCAAGGAAATCGCCAATGTTGTCGCTCGTCTGCGGCGTCAACTCACCCTAATACGCCAGGTCCAATACCTGGGTAAAATTAATGGCGCCGTGGGTAATTATAATGCGCATTTCAGCGCCTACCCCGATGTCGACTGGCAAGCCTGTGCGGAGTCTTTCGTCAGCTCTCTGGGACTCACCTGGAATCCCTACACCACCCAAATCGAACCCCATGACTATATGGCGGAATTGTTTGATGCGTTGGCACGTTTCAATACGGTGCTCATCGATTTCGACCGGGACATCTGGGGCTATATTTCCCTGGGCTATTTCAAACAGCGGACCATAGCCGGCGAGGTGGGCTCCTCTACCATGCCCCACAAAGTAAACCCGATTGATTTTGAAAATTCCGAGGGTAATCTCGGTCTGGCGAACGCCATCTTTGGACACCTTGCAGCCAAGCTCCCCATTAGTCGCTGGCAGCGAGATCTGACTGACTCCACCGTATTGCGTAACATGGGTGTCGGAGCCGGCTACAGCCTGATCGCGCTCCAGTCGAGCCTCAAGGGCATTAGCAAGCTGCAGCTCAACGAGCAGCGCCTGGCAGAAGATCTGGATAACAGCTGGGAGGTTCTGGCAGAGCCGATTCAAACAGTGATGCGTCGCTACGGCATTGAAAAGCCCTATGAGAAGCTAAAAGAACTGACCCGCGGTCAGGACATGAGCAAATCGGTCATCCAGGATTTTGTCAGCAAACTGGATATTCCTGAGCAGGCCAAGCGGGAGCTTCTGGCATTAACACCGGGCAGCTATATAGGCAATGCCGTGTCCCAGGCCCGGGATATAGGTTAGTTGCGGTGAGCAGCGACTGGGAGTTAAACCTCGACAAAGAGCAATTCCTGGCTCAGCACTGGCAAAAAGCACCGCTGCTAATTCGAGGCGCTATCAAAAATTTTAAGCCTCCCATCAGTAGCGACGAGCTTGCAGGGCTCGCATATGAAGAAGAAGTAGAGGCACGCATCGTAGAGCACCAGGAAGACAACTGGCAGCTTTTTCATGGGCCTTTTTCCGCTACAGACTACCAACGCAAACACCCCTGGACGTTGCTCGTGCAGGCAGTAGACCAGTATATCCCCGAGGTGGCCCAGCTGCGAAAGCTGGTGGATTTTATCCCACAATGGAGAGTAGATGATGTGATGGCCAGCTATGCCAGCGATGGCGGCAGCGTGGGTCCCCACTTCGATAATTACGACGTATTTCTGTTACAGGGTGAAGGACATCGTCTGTGGAAAACAGGGCAGTTTTGTGATTCCAGCAGCCCACTTGTGGATCATGATAGTCTGCGACTGCTTAGTCAGTTTAACACCGAAGCTGAATATCTTTTGGAGCCTGGCGACATACTGTATGTGCCCCCTGGCATCGCTCACTGGGGCACGGCTCAAGGGGAATGCACCACGTTTTCTATCGGTTTTCGCGCGCCGCGAATCACTGAAATGGTGTCTCGTTTCACCGATGCCCTGATTGAACAGTTAGACCCTGACCTTTTCTATAGCGACGCCAGAATCGAAGTGGCGACGCGGCCAGGCGAAATAAGACCACGGGATCTTGACCGGGTAAGTGCACAGATACAGGCCGCGCTGGATCAAAGCGAAGGTAACCACTGGTTTGGAGAATTGGCTACCGAGCCACGCTACGAGCAGTTTCCGGATGAGGGTGAGCTTTCTGAGGCGCGCTCACAACTGAGCGACGGAGCCAACGGCATTGAGCTTAACAGCGCCGCTAAGCTGGCATGGCAGCATGAAGCCGGCAGAGTAGTCGTATTTGCCAATGGCGATAGCCGCAGTTTTTCTGAGTCGATCATGCCTCTACAAATAGCACTGTCTGATGCTTGGAAACTAGATAAGGCAGAACTGGCCGCTGCCAGCGCTGATCCCGAGTCCAGTGGTTGGCTGGACTACCTTCTCGAGTCGGGCTGTGTGTTTATACTGTAAACAACGACAGCCCTGCGCAAGCTGCCGCTCTCAAAGCAGTGGCATAGATTCTTAGCTATTTATTTCCGCCAGAATCGCATTCAAGGTAGCACTGGGACGCATGATTCGTTTAACCGCGGCACGGTCAGCGTGATAATAGCCGTACCCTTCTTCTTCCACGGGCTTACCCTGTGCGCGCTCCAGTTCTGCCACAACATCCTTCTCTGCGTTGGCCATGGCTTTAGCCAGGGGCGCGAAGCGTTCAGCAAGCTCAGTATCTTCTGACTGCGCTGCCAGTGCCTCGGCCCAATACATACCCAGATAAAAATGACTACCACGGTTATCCAGTTCGCCCACTTTACGAGAGGGTGACTTGTTATTGGCAAGCAGTTTGCCGGTAGCCTCATCCAGGGTCTTTGCCAGTAGCGTTGCCTGGGCATTGCCCTGCTTTATCCCCATATCTTCAAGCGAAACTGCCAGAGCCAGGAATTCACCGAGAGAATCCCAGCGCAAATGATTTTCTTCCTGGAGCTGCTGAACGTGCTTGGGAGCTGAACCACCGGCGCCCGTTTCGTACATGCCTCCGCCCTTCAACATGGGCACAATAGAAAGCATTTTAGCTGACGTGCCCAGCTCCATTATCGGGAACAGGTCGGTCAGGTAGTCACGCAGTACGTTGCCGGTAGCTGAAATAGTGTCACTGCCCCGGATCATTCGTTCCATGCTGCGGCGAATCGCTTCTACATAAGTCATGATACGAATATCCAGCCCCTCGGTATCATGCTCCTTGAGATACACTTCAACTTTTTTGATCAACTCAATGTCGTGAGCCCGGTTACGGTCCAACCAGAAAATTACCGGAGTATCGGACGCACGAGAGCGGTTCACGGCCAATTTTACCCAGTCCCGAATGGCTTCATCCTTGGTCTGGCAGGCACGCCAGATGTCACCTGGCTCTACGGTGTGCTCCATCAATGTGTTGCCTGTGCTATCGACCACGCGCATTGTGCCCGGTGCGTCAACCTCAAAGGTTTTATCGTGTGAGCCGTACTCTTCTGCTTTTTTGGCCATCAAGCCTACATTGGGTACCGAGCCACATTGTGTAGGGTCGAATGCCCCATTGGTTTTGCAAAAGTTAATCATTTCCTGGTAAATCGTTGAGTAGGTGCTCTCCGGCATTACCGCCTTACAGTCCTTGGCTTTACCATCTGGGCCCCACATTTTGCCACCGTTGCGAATCATCGCAGGCATAGATGCGTCAACAATCACGTCGCTTGGTACATGCAGATTGGTGATCCCTTTGACAGAGTCCACCATTGCAAGCTCAGGCCTTTCTTCGTAACAAGCGTGCACATCCTCAAGTATCTCTTCACGCTTTGAGCGCGGCAGCGATTCGATCTTTTCATAAACGCTACTCAGCCCGTTGTTCGGGTTTACGCCCAGTTCATCAAACAGAGTCTCGTACTTTTCAAACAGGTCCTTGTAAAAAACAGTCACTGCATGGCCAAACACGATCGGGTGAGACACCTTCATCATGGTCGCCTTCACGTGCAGCGACCACATCACGCCTGAGTGTTTGGCGTCATCCATAGTTTGCTCAAGGAACTCACGCAGTGCCGCTGCGCTCATGCGCATGCTATCCAAAACCTCGCCGGCCTGCATGGACAGTGCTTTCTTCACGGTGACCTCACCGTTGGCATCAATAAATTCGATACGAATATCTTCAGCATCGGCAAAGGTCACCGATCGTTCCGCCGAATAAAAATCACCGTCGCGCATGTAATCAGCATGGCTGCGTGACGCCATGCTCCACTTACCCATTGAGTGGGGGTACTTGCGCACAAACTCTTTTACCGCTTTTGGCGCACGGCGATCAGAATTACCTTCGCGCAAGACTGGGTTAACCGCGCTTCCAAGGCTTTTACCGTAGCGCTGAAGCACGTCGTGGTCTCCATCGCTCTGCGGATTCTCAGGGTAGTCGGGTACTGCGTAGCCCTGCCCCTGCAATTCGGCGATACAGTCTTTGAGCTGCGGTATAGAGGCACTGATGTTGGGGAGCTTGATGATATTGGCAGCAGGATCCTGAGTCAGATCGCCCAAAAATGCCAGACCGTCTTCGACTCGCTGATCTTCTTCAAGGTAATCGGGAAAGCTCGATAAAATCCGTCCTGCTAGAGAAATATCTGTAATCTTCACATCTATATTTGCCGCTGAGGTAAAAGTACGCACGATTGGCAACAATGAACAAGTGGCTAGTGACGGGGCTTCGTCAGTAAGGGTGTAGTAAATAGTATTGCTGTTAGATGGCATAGCTTCCTCTGACGTTCAAATAGGTGGTAATGGCGCTGGTGTACGTAACATTTCTGGATCGCGAACTATACCTCATGTTGTACCCTCCCCGATACCCTGCAGGCGTCTAAACGACTGATAATCAATGGTTTTCTGATGCTCTCCTCGGCCAATTTGGAGGCGGGACCGGGATCCGCTATGGTGTAGGCTAAACTATCGAAGCAGCAATCTATCTTGCGGGTAAACACCACTATGGCGGATAAGGAATATCCACAGGCAATAGCATATCCTCACCCTTTCGATGCAGTGGCGGTAGAACTGTGCGCGAGCGCGTCTCGCTACGTCAGCATCCTGAGCCCGCACCTCGATCACGCAGTATTCGACCAGGATGAACTCACCAGCGCGCTCTCCGCTCTGGCCAGAGGCTCTCGACAATCTGAAGTTCGTATTTTAGTAGCCGATTCCCGTGGCCTGATTGGTCGTGGCCATCGCTTGCTGGCGCTCGCCCGCCGCATTCCCAGTCTCATTGAAATCAGAAAGCTTGAAGGTCACCCAGACTGGAACGGTCAGACGGTGATCATTCGTGATCGGGATGGTGTTCTTTACAAGCCCGGCGGTGCGGATCACGATGGCTTTTATGAAGCGGATTCGCGAGCTGCGACAGAAAAACACCTGGATTTGTTTGATGAGCTATGGCGCTATAGCACACAGGATCCGGAATTACGCAGCCTTAGTGTCTAGGTGCTTGCCACTGCATATCGACCATAGTGCAATAATCCCTGGCCTGGCCTTGCGCAATCATCAACGAGCGCTGAGCGCCGAACATCGAATCAGTCAGCGGTAGTAACATAGGCCAGTATTTCAATCACCTGATCAATACTCTGGGCCCAGGCCATGGCGGCGCCATCGACTTCTTTTAAGGGATGAATAATGCTCTCGTCATGCAGGGTAATATAGGGCTTGCCCAGTGCGGCACACATACCGGCATCAAAGGCGGCATTCCATTGTTTGTACTTATCACCGAAGCGCACAACCGCAATATCACAGCTCTGCACAAGGTGCTTTGTTCGTATTGAGTTTACTTTTGCAGATTTATGATCACGCCAGAAACTGTTGGACTCTGCACCCAGACCATCGCCGGCGGCATCGCTGGCTTCATGATCCGTCACTGCCGAGCAAAATGACACGGGTAAGTCTCGCATCTCACAGCCCTTTTTGATCTGATCGCGCCAATCAGTGTGGATTTCTCCGGAGAGATAGATCTTCCAGTTCATTACTTGAATGCTCCTTTTTGATGAAAGCCCAGAACTATTGCACGCTACGGATCGAGTTCATTACCCAGAATCACTCCAACCTCAACACCCTCGTAAGCAATATTCCATACCTTGAGTCGACGACAGGGCTCCTCCGTCTGCTTCAGCAATTCCCCGTCTGTAATGGAGAACTGGTACTGGTGAAGCGGACATTGAATAACGCCATTATCGATGATTGCTGCCTCGAGGGAGTGTCCTCGATGGGGGCAATTAGCCTCAAATAAATAAAGCTGCCCCAACCGCTGTGTTAATAACAGTTGCAGGTGATCGATCTTGAATTGTTGAGTGTAACCGTCGTGAAGATTGATCAGCTTTTCAAGAGCATAAAAACGCATGGTATGCCCCTGTCGGCAAGTGAAGGTAGGTGAAGATTAGCCTGTTTCATGAATGCGGGCCAACCGCGTTAGTCTGCCAGCGCTGGTTAGGCTCATATCGCCGAGAGTGTTGTCGCGAAAATAAGGTCGCGCTGCAGGTCCTCACCGAGGTAAAACGCATGCTCACCGACCTCGCTGAATCCGTATTTTCGATAAAAACGAATGGCTTTGGCGTTGTGCTCCCAAACGCCCAACCACACGACGTCCCGGCCCTCGTTGGCGAGGACATCCAGCACTTTCGACATAATCTGTTGTGCTACACCACGTCCATGCCAAGCATCCAGCACATACATACGATTGAGTTCGGCTGGAGCCTTGCCCCGCACGCAGGCCTTGGGCGAACACACGTGTAATTGGGCGTAACCTGCCAGCTGCTCACCAGACTCCGCTAACAAGACAACTGTGTTGGCATCCAATATTTCTGCTTTTTGTTTATCAGAACCAAAGCTGGCTTCACAATGCTGGTTTATATCCGCATCGCTATTTTCTTGTGTAAATGCTTGGCGAAATGCTTGTTCTGCAAGGACCGCAAGAGGAGCAGCATCGGAATCCGTCGCTCGCCTTATGCTGACAGCCATAGTGAAACCTTTGCCCCCGAGATTACTTCGCTGTGCCCGGGTGTCAGCACTTAAAGCTTGTCGATGATTTGCCGAGCAGCAGCAAATGCGGTGATTTTTTGTGCCTCTACGTTTTGCTCAAGGCCAGGCAGCATTCGCTTGATCTCTGAATTACGAGTGAGCTTCATCATGAGCATTTCGTTGACTAACTGATGCATCCAGTCGCGGTTCTGCTCGGCGCGCTTGGCCTGAAAAGCCGATTCCTCCAGCGCCATGAAATAGTAATCCACCACCATGCCCCAGACAGTATCGATGTTAATGCCTTTTAGCGCAGAACAGGTCATTACTCGGGGGGTCCAGAAGCTGGTGTGGCGCAACAAATTCATGGCACTGGTGTACTGCTGGCGAGTGAGATTAGCCAGTTTTTCACTGTCGCCATCTGCCTTATTGATCACCAGTGCGTCAGCAAGTTCCATAATGCCCTTTTTAATGCCCTGTAGTTCGTCACCGCCACCGGGAAGCATCAACACCATAAAAAAGTCCACCATTCCTGCGACCTGATATTCGCTTTGGCCGACGCCAACGGTCTCGACCAGGATGACGTCGTACCCCGCAGCCTCACACAGCAGCATAGTCTCGCGAGTTTTCTGTGCCACGCCTCCCAGTGTTCCCTCGGAAGGACTTGGCCGAATATAGGCCTCCTCCCGTCGTGATAGTTCTTCCATGCGGGTTTTGTCGCCAAGAATTGAGCCGCCGGCGATCGGAGAACTGGGGTCTACCGCGAGAACCGCCACGCGCTTACCCTGCGCGATCAAATAGAGGCCAAAGGCTTCAATGAAAGTAGATTTCCCAACGCCGGGAACGCCTGTAATCCCTATTCGTATGCTGTTGCCACTGTGCGGCAGAATTTGTTCGAGTATGTCCTGAGCCTGGTCTCGATGTGTTGCGAGTTTGCTCTCGACCAGGGTGATAGCCTTGGCCAGTGAACGTCGGTTACCCGACAAAAGCTGATTCAGATCGAAAGCCTGCAACTCAAACCACCATCGTTGTCGTAGAGACAGAACTGCCGAGGCAGTGCCAGCTATAGGCATACTGCCGGTGCGTTACTATCAATGATTTAGCTAAGCAGAGCACTATTTACTGCATCCAATACATCACGAGCGCAAACAGGAATGGGGGTTCCCGGTCCGAAAATACATTTTACGCCAGCCGCGTAAAGGTGCTCGTAGTCCTGTCTGGGTATCACTCCGCCGGCGATCACAACAATTTCGTCGGCCCCCTGTTTGCGAAGTTCTGTCACCAACTCGGGAACCAAAGTTTTGTGACCCGCTGCCAATGATGAAGCGCCGACGACGTGCACGTCGTTTTCAATGGCCTGGCGAGCTACCTCCTCCGGGGTAGAGAACATAGGCGACAGGTCGATATCAAAGCCCACGTCGGCGAACGCGGTAGCGATGACCTTGGCCCCGCGATCGTGTCCATCCTGACCCATTTTACACACCAGCATTCTGGGCCTGCGTCCATGTTGCTCCACAAAACCGTCAATATCCTTGCTGATGCCCTGCCAGTTCTCATCTTCCTGGAAGGCACTACCATAAACGCCAGAGACCGTTTGGGCCTGAGCATTAAAGCGACCAAATTCCCGTTCCATAGCGAAAGATATCTCCCCAACGGTGGCGCGGCGTCGAGTAGCCTCTACAGCCAGTTCCAACAGGTTACCCTGGCCGCTGACCGCGCACTGATAGATGTCTTCCAGTATAGCCTCAACTGCGCTCTCATCACGCGACTGCCTAATCGCCCCCAGTCGGGCCAACTGTGATTCGCGCACCGCCTCGTTGTCTATTTGCAGCACATCCACATCGTCTTCTTTCTCCAGGGTGTATTTGTTCACACCCACAATCACGTCCTCGCCCTTGTCTATACGGGCCTGTTTTTTGGCAGCGGCTTCCTCGATGCGGAGTTTCGGCATTCCGGTTTCAATGGCCTTGGCCATACCGCCGGCTTCCTCAATCTCTTCGATCAACTCCCAGGCTTTGTCTGCGATATCCTGCGTCAAGCTCTCCATCATGTATGAACCGCCCCAGGGGTCAACCACATTGGTGATTCCTGACTCCTCCTGAATGATCAGCTGGGTATTACGGGCAATACGAGCGGAAAATTCAGTAGGCAGCGCTATAGCCTCATCCAGCGCGTTGGTGTGCAACGACTGAGTACCACCAAACACTGCAGCCATTGCCTCGATAGTGGTGCGCACCACATTGTTGTAAGGATCCTGCTCCGTAAGTGACCAACCGGAAGTCTGGCTGTGGGTTCTCAGCATGGAACTCTTGGGGTTCTCTGGATTGAACTCTCCAACAATGCGGGCCCACAGCAGTCGGGCGGCTCGCATCTTGGCAATTTCCATATAAAAGTTCATACCGATGCCCCAGAAAAAGGACAGGCGTGGCGCAAAGTCATCAATACCGAGGCCAGCTGACAGCGCGGTTCGAATATACTCTTTGCCGTCTGCCAGGGTATACGCTAGCTCCAGCGCCGCGTTGGCTCCCGCTTCCTGTATGTGATACCCGGAAATGGAAATGGTGTTGAATCGAGGCATATTGCCCGAACAGTAAGCAATGATATCGCCGATGATTTTCATGCTGGGTGCAGGTGGGTAGATATAAGTGTTACGCACCATGAATTCCTTGAGAATGTCATTCTGGATCGTGCCCGCGAGTTGATCCTGGCTGACGCCCTGCTCTTCTGCGGCAACAATATACCCCGCCAGCACCGGCAGTACGGCGCCGTTCATTGTCATCGAGACGGAAACCTTATCCAGTGGAATCTCATCGAAGAGAATTTTCATGTCCTCAACCGAGTCGATGGCCACCCCGGCCTTGCCCACATCACCAGACACACGCGGGTGATCAGAGTCATAACCGCGGTGTGTTGCGAGATCGAAGGCTACTGAAACACCCTGCCCACCAGCGGCCAGCGCTTTACGATAAAACGCATTGGACGCTTCCGCCGTTGAAAATCCCGCATATTGGCGAATTGTCCAGGGTCGGCCTGCATACATGGTGGCCTGTGGCCCGCGAATATAGGGGGACATGCCAGGCATGGTATCGGTGAATTCAAGATCTTCGGTATCTGCAGCGGTATACAGAGGCTTTACGTCAATATCTTCAGGAGTTTCCCAGGTCAGCGACTCCAGGGGCTTGCCGCGCATTTGCTTGGTAGCCAGCTCTGTCCAGGCTTCTGGAGTAGCGCTCTTCTTGTCGTAAATCTTGTCACTCATTTTTGTGTCCTCTCGCCACCGTGCTTACTCCACTGCTGTGGAACCGGTGATCTATGTGTATTCGCTGCTCTGAGATACAGGTGCCGGGCTTGCCCAGACGTGCCTGATACTCTTGACCCCTGACCTCAATAATCAGTGCGAGTCTGCGGGTTGATTGATTTCAATCAGCACACCATCGCAACTCTTGGGGTGAATAAAAATGACTTTAGAGCCGTGGGCGCCAGGAGAGGGAGCGTCTCCCAAAAACTGATATCCCTTGGCTGTCAGGCGTTCGACGTCCTCCTCGATATTGTCTGAACGAAAGCAAAGGTGGTGGAGTCCTCCGCCTTTTTTTTCCAGATAACCGGCAATAGGGCCGTCGCCATTAAGCGGATGAACGAGCTCGATATTAGTTGGAGGAACAGGAAAAAAAGCCGTCGAAGTCTTGGCCGCTATAACGTCCTCGGTGCCATCAAAAGTGAGACCAAAGTCATCCATAAAACGCTTGATGGACTTTTCGAGGTCCGGGACAGCGATCGCAATGTGGTCCAGTGCCGTAATCATTGAATGTACCTCCTAAGCCAGTTGAGTCAGAAATTCATGAGTGACGGTTCGGCGCCTGGCCGCAACGTCCTCTGGCGACTCAATTATCATTTTTTCATCCGGGGTTATTTTGAAAATAGTCTGGCCCTTACTGATGATGACCCCATCAGTATCAACCAGCACCTCGTCAACAGTCCCGGAGAACGGTGCGTAAACTTTGTTGAACATCTTCATGACTTCGACGATGAACAAGGGGTCGCCAGCTTCGAAGTGGTCGCCCTCTTGCACATAAATCTCGTGTTCAGGTGTTTCACGTCCGTAAAACATCCCGCCACTCTCAGCCAGAATTTCGTCCGACTTGGCAACCGGTGGTGGCACCAGTACTTTTGCCATGGCATCTTGCAGCGACTCATCAAAAAGCCGCTCCGGTATATTAATCGTAAGGTCGTTGTTTACTGCCAGGTCGAAATAGCGAGTCTTCTCGGCAATGCTCGGTAGCACGGCCAGCATATCCAAGCCGGCCTGGAAGCCGACGTGAGCGGCACGAATCGAAGACCATAACGGCACATCAATACCTGCGGGTGCTTGCGACTCTGCCAGTAGCGATTGCAGCTCGATCCAGTCCTCTGCATCCAGGCGATTATTGAGCTCGTTATAGAAATCCAGCGCCTGTTGCAGAATCTCGTTGTCGTGGTGCCAAATCATATTGGCGGCAGGAGCACCATGGACAAAGTCCATATTCAGGAAATGATAAGTATCGGCGAGCAATTCTATAGGGTTTTCGTTCCAGCTGATTTTATCGTCGATCAAGGTGTAGCTATCGCGATTTATGCTCAACCAACCCGAAAGAATATGAGGCTCAGCCAACAGCGACTCCAGAGGTCGCAACAACAGTGTCTGCTTCTGTTCCAGAGTATGCTGAAGTGCCCTGGCAGGGTCGCCTGCAAGCTCCTCTAGAGACGCTTTGCAGAGCTGCTGCCAGGCGTAAGCCAAATCCAGGTTGTTGGCCCGTTGCTTAAGTTCACCCACTGCTGTCAGGTAAGGAACGATAAACCGGGTAGTTGGCCTAGCATTAATGTTCTGGCCTATAAACCAATTCACCAAACCGTAATGAAACTCAAGGTTTGTTGCCAGATCCTTGCCGCGCATGGTGGTCTGTCGAATAACCTCCGCCATTCGCTCATAGGTGTCCAGGCGGGTATCCCCCACCGTTAATAGCAGCGCTATATTGGAATCGTAAGCCCCCGCCAGGGTGTATTTCATAAATACGTCGGTATCAGGGTTGTGCAGGCTAATGCCCTGATCATCGCGAATTTCACCGACCACCGCGTCAGACCAGTAATCAATGACGCCGCCAGCGCTGGGTTGCAAGGCCTGGTTGGTCGCATTCATTCGCGCTTCGACCGAGTCATTGTGACGCAGGATACGCATCGGCTTGGGCAGCTTGGGTCCGTGGGCTGCCAGTAACACCATCATCTCCACCAGTGATTCAACGACAAAAGAATCCTCGGCATTATCAGGGTTGGTGAACTGCAGGGCATAACAGAGCTCGGTCACTCTGTGCTCGACTTGAATTCGAGTATTCATTTCCATAAAGAAATGTTTGTCACGGTCGACAATGCACTCAAACGTAGAAACAGAGTCCAACCCGACCGCCTCGCCAAACCGGGCCGCCTCATCTTCCATTGATTCCAGCGTTTTCAGGTCCTGTTGAAGAACCTTTATCTCTTCCACCAGCCCCGCCGCTTCAGCCTGCTCAATAGCTGACTGCAAGGATTCTACAGTGACAGAAACTTCCAGCAGTTTTTGCTCATGCATTTGCAGGGAACAGTCACGACCACCCATGGACATGCTCCAGAGACCATTGCCGATGGCCTGAATCTCCTGGTGACGTGTGGTCTCTATGTTCAGCTCAACCAGTACGTTTTTGTTATCGCCAACGCCGGTGGTTTTCACTTCGTTGAGAATTTCCCTGACCATCTCTGGGGTGCGTGCGGACTCTCCAATGCCGAGAATACGCTGGCCTTTACCGCCGCCGCCGGAAATCGCTTTCAAGCGAACCCGATTCTGTGGGTAATCCGCAGTCATTTTCTCAACTGCTTCGGTGAGTGCCTGGCAGAGCTCGTCTACGGTATAAAGATCAATCCCTTTGACATATGAAGCTGCGAGAACCAGGTCCGCCTTGTCTTCCAGGGTGAGGGCATTATCGTCCAGGCTGGCATGATCAAGCTCTAGCTCATGCTCTACTGCCAGGGCTTTAAGAGCAGCCACGTCAGCGTGCTTCTTTAACAGGGTCAGCGCGGTTCCATTGTCGATTCCGGGAGTAACAGATACCCCGGTCTTCAACGCCGTGCGTTTAGCCTCGTCCTTAAGTCCTGCATCATGGACCGTTCTTGAACAGGGGCCAATGAAGTTCAACCCGGCTTTCTCCATGGCAGCAACCATGGTTTCATCTTCAGCCATGAAACCATAGCCGGCAAAGATTGAGTTGTAACCGTTGTCTTTGGCAATACTGATGATCTGGGCTATACGTTGATTACGTTCTTCTTTGTTGCTACCAGTATAATCCGGCACTCGGTGAACCCTGTCTGGTTCGGTGAGCGTGCGCAACTCCGGGGCCAAGGCATCCTGATAAACTATGGAATCTTTCTCAGACAGCAAGATTCCATAGTGAGCGATCCCCATCTCTTCAAAAACATCCATGGCCTCTTTTCGGATTGGGCCGCGGCAAATAATCAACGGGCACATATGAGTGCAATCAAACTGGTTCACCCAGGAGGTGTTGCGACGGCCCAGGCGACGGTCGCGGTGAATCAGTGAGTTATTCAAATAGTGTTCGTTAGACACGTGTTAATCCTCAATTCTTAATGACGGGGCCGTTAGTGGAATTCACGTTGCACTGACTGCAGCGGACTCGGCTCATAGTGACGCAAACAAAAATCCATATGCTCCGCTAAAACCTGACGCAGGTCAGAAGGCATGACAATTTGGGAAATAGACCCCAGGCTCAATGCTTCATCAGGGTTCATCAGTTCCTGTTCGTAGCGCTGGGCAAGCAACTGTTCTTGCGCTTTCACCCAGCCCCCTACCAACTCTTCAGCCATCGCCCTGGCCTCATCTTCTGGGAGATTCGCGGCCTGCTGCGCAGCCGTTTCCTCGGCGATTTTACCCTTCACCGCACCACGAATTTTTTTCAGCTCGTCCTTATAGACGTATTCAACGCCCGCAGGCCCCATTACTGCGACCCGCGTTGTAGGCAGGGCCACCACGAAATCAGCGCCCGTGGGGTAATTATTGTACGACGCGTAAGCACCGCCAAACGCGTTGCGAATCAATACCAAAAATCGCGGAGTCCGCAAGTCAACAATAGCATCGAGCATGGCGCGACCGGCTTGCACGATACCCCGACTCTCCTGCTCTCGCCCGGGCAGGAAGCCGGTCGTGTCCTCGAGGAAAATAATGGGGATATTGTAGAGATTGCAAAAGCGAATAAAGCGCGCGTTTTTATAGGCAGCATCAATATCGATCTGCCCGGAAGCAACCGCAGAGTTGTTGGCAACGAAGCCTATAACATTGCCACCCATTCGGCCCAGGGCAGTAATGGTATTGCGTGCACGTTCCGGCTGCACTTCCAGGAAATCACCGTGATCACACAACTGCTGAATCAGGATGGTGATGTCAAAAGGTGTATTGAAGCCTGTGGGCGAGTTGAACGCCTTCTTCAACAAAATATCAATGTCCCATGTTTTTCTCTTCATGGGGTCTGACGATTGTTGATGCGGGGCGAGTTCGCCATTGTTGGCGGGTAAATAGTTAAGCAGCTCACGCACTTTTCGCAGGGCCGCGACTTCATCGGGTACCACGAAGTCAGTGACGCCCGTTTGGCTGTGGACACCCGGACCGCCTAGTTCTTCAGGGGTAACGTCCTCACCTAATACAGACTTGACGACACCGGGGCCGGTTAAGCCGAAAAAGGTATTATCCGGCTGGATCAGAAACGAACCCTGCCTGGGCAGGTATGAGCCGCCACCCGCGTTAAATCCAAACATGCACATAATACTGGGCACGACACCGGATATTTTCCGCAGTGCGGTGAAAGCATCTGCATATCCATCCAGTCCACCAACGCCCGCTGGTATGTATGCGCCAGCCGAATCGTTCATGCCCACAAGCGGTATCTTGCGCTTGGCAGCTAACTCAAACAAACGCGCTAGCTTCTTGCCGTTAGTTGCATCCATTGAGCCTGCGCGCACAGTAAAGTCGTGGCCATAAATTGCCACGTCGCGCCCGTTCACCTGAATCAAAGCCGTTACCAGGGATGCGCCATCCAGGTTGGGTCCCCAGTTTTGAAATAATACGGTAGGCTCATCGTCTGCAAGACACTCGATGCGCTCCCATACAGTCATTCGGTGCTTCTGGTGCTGGCGCTGGGTATTCTTAACGCCTGAAGCCTCATAGGGACGTTGCTGCAACTCCCAGCCGTGCTTTAGCGCCTTTTCATAGAGGCCCGGTTCAGAGTCGATCTGCCCGGGCACGCGGAATTCCTGTTCATCCTTCGTGGCGAAGGGGTTCTCCAAACTTGCGATCAGGTCGTTGCTGCTATCTGTCGTCATATTCCTTGATCCAGAATCGGCCAAAGGGCCTGGGAGAGCTTGCGGCACCTTCTGCGAGGCATCTTGGGCAAGACGTGGCAGACAGCCTTATGTTGCCATAAAACTGCCAGAATTTGGGCGTGATACATTAAGTGCAGGAGGCTATAAAGTCAATCAAACTGCGCTCGTAAAGCCATGTTTTCACTGAAAATATTTGCTAATCCAGCGATGTTTACGACTATAGTTTACAATAGCGACCTAACCAATAGACTTCAGAGTTCAACAGGATGATTGTGGTCAGTGTCAACATATGTCAGTGGCCCGAAGACGAATGAATAAAACCGTATCCCTTGATGAAATCCCCTATTCTCCCGATAGCTGTGAGCGCTTTGAAGCGCTGCGAGAGCTTCCTGGCGCCGCGTTTCTCGACTCCAGTTACCCGCACTCCAGCAGCGGCCGCTATGACATTATGTGCGCCCAGCCTGTCGCTTGCCCCGAACAGCCCGCTCTAGCGGCAACTGAAACCGCCTGGCAGCAGTACTTTGATGAGCTGCGCCGCTTTCACAAGGACTATTATGGCGCCGTTCAGCCGGCGTCTCAGGACATTCCGTTCTGCGGTGGTCTGCTCGGCGCGCTTGGCTACGATAGCGGAAATTCACTTAACCAAGTCAGCGGTACGCCACCTGCAACGCGAAACTCCCGGGGTCACTTGGCCGCATACAATTGGGCGGTCGTTCAGGATCACTTATTGCAGCGCGCGGTGATGGTGGCCCAACCATCAATGCGCGAGGCTGATCGCAATGATGTGCTGTCCAGGTTGCGGTCCCAACGCAGGGTAAAGCACACAGAGTTCCAACTAGGCGGCAAGTTCCAGTCCAACTTCACTGAGAGCGAGTACCGCAGCGCTTTCGAGAGCGTACAGTCTTATATCCATGCTGGTGACTGCTACCAGGTAAACTTGGCTCAGCGCTTCAATGCCCCTTTTACTGGCGATCCCTGGACCGCTTATCGGCAATTGCGCAGAACGGCTTCAGCCCCCTTCTCTGCCTATCTCAGCTTTGAAAACAACGATGTCATGATGAGCTTGTCCCCCGAGCGATTTCTCTCTTTGCATGGTAATCACGTTCAAACGGTGCCAATCAAGGGCACTCGCCCCCGCTATCGAGACAGCGGCGCTGACAGGCTTGCGGTCGAAGAACTGAGGCGATCTTCAAAAGATAGAGCAGAGAACCTGATGATAGTGGACCTGCTTCGCAATGATCTGGGTCGCAGCTGTATTCCTGGCAGCATTCACGTGGACGCATTGTTTGAAGTACAAAGCTTTCCGACCGTACACCATCTGGTCAGCACCATTAGCGGAGAGCTGTCCCCAGACCGCTCAGCCTACGAGTTATTGCGCGACAGTTTTCCCGGCGGCTCTATTACCGGCGCACCCAAGCGCAGGGCAATGGAAATCATCGCTGAACTGGAACCCGACTCACGTGAAATTTACTGTGGCAGCGTGATGTACATCAGTGCAGATGGTCGAATGGACAGCAACATCGCGATTCGCAGTTTATTGTGTACAGACAATGACATTCGCTGTTGGGGCGGTGGCGGCATCGTCGCTGACTCCCAGTGGCGTCAGGAGTACCAGGAAACCTTCGATAAGGTAGGAAAGTTTCTTTCTGTGCTGGAAGAGATGAGCTGAAAACAAGCGAAGGAAAGGCCCCTACCCGTTAAAGGCACTGCTTGCTAGACCAACAAAGTGCGCTCTGATGCATCCACAAACGCCTGCTTGAGCTCAGCAAGATTAGCAACCGACTGGAACTGGGGGAACTCTTCAATCACATTTTGCGGCGCGTGAATAAGAATGCCCACATCGGCTTCACTCAGCATTGTGGTGTCATTATAAGAATCACCTGCGGCGATAACCCGATACTTGAGACTGTGCAAAGCCTTTACTGAAGCTCGCTTTGGATCTTCCTGTCGCAGTTTATAATCCACTACCCGGCCAGCATTATCGGTCACCAGACGATGACAAAACAGCGTTGGCCAACCGAGCTGACGCATTAGCGGCTGGGAAAACTCGTAAAAGGTGTCGGAAAGAATGATGACCTGAAATCGCTCCCGCAACCAAGCGATAAAGTCGACGGCACCCGGGAGTGGTTCAAGCGTCGCTATCACCTCCTGGATGTCATCAATCTTGAGCCCATGCTGGTCAAGAATTGCCAGGCGCTGCGTCATCAATACATTGTAATCGGGGACATCCCGGGTCGTAGCCCGCAGCTCCTCTATGCCGGTTTTATCTGCAAAAGCGATCCAGATTTCCGGGACCAAAACACCTTCAAGGTCAAGACAAGCCAATTCCACGTATCACCCTCCCAAGGGGCACCAAATTGTGCGCAATAATCTAAGGCTTTGCGCTATAGGGCACAAGTCCCGGCAGAAGATATTCAGTAGACAGGCAGATTAAGATCAGAAAAAAGTTCTTCGAGCTCAGCCTTGGTATGTCGCGCAAAGGCTTCCTGAACCAGGTCTCGGGTCAAATGAGGAGCAAAGTCTTCGATGAATTCATACATATAGCCGCGCAGGAAGGTGCCACGACGACAACCGATGCGCGTCACGCTACTGGCGAATAAGTGACTCGCATCCAGCGCAACCAGATCAGGGTCCATTTCGGGGTCATGAGCCATCCCGGCGACGATTCCTATTCCAAGTCCAAGTCGGACATAGGTTTTAATCACGTCAGCATCGGCGGCCGTGAATACGACTCGCGGGGTTAGGCCTTTTTCGACAAAAGCCTCATCAAGTTTGGAGCGACCCGTGAAGCCAAAGACGTAGGTCACAATGGGGTGAGCCGCCACGTCCTCCAGGCCGAGAACAGATACCTGGGTGAGTGGATGGTCGCGGGGGACGAGGATGCAGCGGTTCCAGCGATAACAGGGCATCATGATGAGATCAGAAAATAACTCCAGTGCCTCGGTAGCAATCGCAAAATCGACCGTGCCGTCTGCCGCCATCTCTGATATCTGCATTGGCGTGCCCTGATGCATATGCAAAGAGACATCCGGGTAGCGGTCGATAAATGCACTGATTGTTGCCGGCAGCGCGTAGCGGGCCTGAGTGTGAGTTGTTGCAATGGAAAGGCTGCCCTTTTTTTCGTTGGAATACTCCTGGGCGACCTGCTTGATACTTTCCACAGTGCGCAATACCTGCCCCGCCGCCTCTAGAATTGCTTCACCGGCAGGCGTGACATGAGTAAGGTGTTTACCACTGCGAGCAAAGACTTCCACACCCAACTCGTCTTCTAACAGGCGAATCTGCTTGCTGATCCCCGGTTGCGATGTGTACAGGCTTTGTGCAGTCGCGGATACGTTCAGTTCGTGGTGCGCCACTTCCCAAATATAACGTAGCTGTTGCAGCTTCATTTTTGCCTCCGCAGCCCCCGGGGTAAAAGACGGGGGCCTTATAAAGAATAGACCTTAAACGGCGATTTAGCCAAACTAAAAAGGCATAACCGAGTTCGGCCGCCTCGCCTCAGTTGTTGGCCACTCCGTGAGGCACGTGACCGGTGGCGATATGCGGACTGGCTGACTCGCAATGCACTTGCTGGTCATCAAAAAACACATCCGCCTGGTAGGCCCTCAAAAAATCGGTTTTGTTAAGACCACCCAGAAAAATGGACTCATCTATGCGGATATTCCAGGCTCGCAGGGTACGGATAACTCGCTCGTGGGCAGGCGCTGAGCGCGCGGTGACCAGCGCCGTACGGATAGGTGCCTCACTCGCGGGAAATGCCTGTTGCAACCGGTGTAACGCCGATAAAAAAGGCTTAAATGGCCCCCCCGCCAGTGGTTGGCGCGCAGCGGCTTTTTCACTGGCTGTAAATGCCTCCAAGCCTTCGCTTTTATAGACGCGTTCGGCCTCATCGGAAAATAAAACAGCGTCGCCATCAAAGGCAAATCGCAGCTGGTCATTGCCGCTGTCCTGTTTGGCTCCTGATATCAGGGTCGCAGCGGCCACCCCGCATTCAAGCGCACTGCGAACATCATCGGCTTCATTTGAGAGAAACAGCTGGCAACCAAAGGCATTGATGTAACGCCAGGGACTTTCGCCACCGCAAAAAGCGGCCCGGCTGATGGTCAAATTATAATGCTCGATAGAGTTAAACACCCTCAACCCGGTGTCTGCACTGTTACGAGACAGCAACACCACTTCTACCTGCTGATCTCCCCCTAACAGCTCATTCAGACGCAACAGTTTGTGTACCAGGGGAAAGGCTTCTCCGGGTTCCAGTGGCTCATCTTCACGTGCCACCTGATACTCGGAGTATGCGTTTAGCCCATCGCTCTGGTACACCTGGTGGCTTTCATCCAGGTTAAACAGAGCCCGCGAGGAAATGGCTATTACCAGTTTGTCATCAAGTTTTTCAGGCATGAACAGAGCATACCCAGTTCCTGGGGTTGCCGCCACCGGCGGTCAGCCAGCCTTGAGCATGCCTCGCTCCTCAAATTCCAGTAACAGCAACTGTTTAATCAGGAAGTCCTTGGTGGTTTCCGGATGGTCCAGGTGGAGACGTTCCAGAAGCGGCTTTGCCGCATCCTCATCACTGTTATGCAGCAGAGCCCTAAAAGTAGAACTGATAAATTGGGCAGGTTCTTCACTCAGCGCTTTGACTCGGCGTAAGCTGGCCGCGAGCGCCAGTTCCTCATCGGTCAGTTCGGTTCCAAAGGGATAGTCGGGAAAAACATCCGCCTGCATCTGTGGTTTGATCACAGCCTGGAGCTTTTCAGGGGTATTGTTGCGCGCACTCAATGGCACACTGTAATCCCCGGGCAGCTTTCCGTGGCTTTTTGCGGACTCCAATAACGAATCTTGAAAACGAGAGTCTGCGATGTTAATCATGCGTTTGATAACCTCGGCGTCAGACTGACCCCGCAGGTCGGCCACACCATACTCCGTCACGATCACATCTCGCAGGTGCTTTGGTATGGTGGTGTAACCATAAAACGGAACTATGTTCGACTGTAACTGCTTGCCCTCGCCTCGAGTAGCTCTAATACAGAGGATTGAGCGAGCCCCGGGCAAGTCATGGGCCATGGCCACGAAGTTGTATTGCCCCCCTACGCCGCTGATCACAGTGCCATCTTCCAGCGCATCAGATGCGACTGCGCCGTTGAGGGAAGCAATCATACCGGTGTTGATAAATCGAGCCTTGCGACGCTGTGCACAGTACAGGGGGTAATCCAGCAGTAATTGATTGGTGCGCTGCACACCTGTCATACAAATACGCTCATGTCCCTCTTCATCGAGCGCGCAAAGCTTGTTATAAAAGTCGCGCGGACCCAGGAAAAATCCTCCGTGCAGAACGCGGCCCTTACGCAGTTCGTTACCGCTAACTGCGCTCAGCAAACTGTCTTTTGTGACAGTGTCGTCCATGTCGTTGACCAGGACGTGGTTGCCAAGACTCAGGTCGCCTTCGCCAAGACTCAGCGCTGCAGGCATGATTCCCCAGCCGATGAGCTCCACCAACGATGACTCAGTGAGCACCTGGGGTATGAGTCCACTCTCCCGACCATAGCGCCAGAGCGCGGTGTCAATCACCTCTGAAATTTGTCCTGAGTTAAGTCCTTGTTGCAGCAGCAGGTTGTCATAAACCTTGCGCTTGACTACGCCCTGTTCAATTAAATGCATCATACCGTTAACAAACATTTCGGTAGAGACATACAGGCCCTGGTCGAAACAGCCCAGATCAAGTTCAGCGGCTGGCTCTCCGCCGCTAATGTCTGCCACCATGCGTCGGTAAGCGTCATTACTGCGATGCCGTACAATACAGGCCTGAGCTACCGCATCTCCCAGCGAACCAATGCCGATCTGCAAGGTTCCGCCATCTTCAATCAAGGTGCTCGCGTGCAAGGCCGTGGCATAATCCCGCAAAGGCACGGCTGCATTGGGAACAGCAAATAACTTTTTACTGTAGTCCGAGTTGCGAACAATCCAGTCGAAGGAGTCTGGCGCCGCTTCCGCATCGTGTTTCATAAATGGCAAATCGTCATGAACCTGCGCCGCAAAAAATACTCGACGGTCAAGACCTGATACTCGTTGCAATACTTCCGGGGAGACATCTGGATTACAGGAAAAACTGATCCGAAGATCGTCTCCGTCATCCCTGGCGGCCACCATCTGGAGCATGACATTGACGCCGGCTGCGAGCATGTCCCTGGCGATATGGGTGTAGTTACTCGATATGTAGTTTTGCTGTGCGGCGGCATTTTTCTTCATTGAACCCGCCCTGAAATACAATTCACTGAGTTGAATATTGGCAGGCATCTCCCCACGCTTAAAAGGCGCCAGAAAAGCCAATTCCTCGTAGTCGCCAAACATCCGCTCCATGATGGGGTCAGCCAATCCGGCCTCAATATGGCTGCCGGGCTTGGGTACCTCAAGACACAGTGCGGTATAGATGTGCAGTGAAAGTTCTGCGTCGGCCGCTACCCGTCGATACAGCGCATTGATCAGCTGCACAGGCTTACCCAAACCAAGAGGTGCGCCAACACGGATGTCAGGCCCAACGGCCTCGACAATACGATCAACGCAGACTTCAACGCTGGAAAGAATTTCGCTCACAGGACAATCCTCAAAATGGCCTCGTATTAAGAGGCATGGTCAAAAGGCGAATAAAAACACGTAAGGCCGGTGAGACAATTGATACGGAACAAGATTAAGACGAAATCAGCGCTCGTTATCAGAACTGGAAAAGTATTCCCGGGTCAGCTTGAACACCAGAGGCCCCAGCAACAACAAGGCGATGAGATTGGGGACAGCCATAAATGCGTTCAGGGTATCGGCAATTAGCCACACCATATCCAATTGCACCACCGTACCCACTGGAATCGCCAGCACCCAGAGAATACGAAATGGCAATACACCTTTGGCTCCCACTAAAAACACGACGCAGCGTTCGCCGTAGAAAGACCAACCGATCATGGTGGTAAACGCAAACAGGCAAAGGCCCAGGGTCACGATGTACTCACCACCCGGCAATGCATTACCAAAAGCCATCGAGGTGAGACTAGCGCCGCTAACACCTGTGGGCAGCACATCCATGATCACAATCACCAACCCAGTCATGGTACATACCACCAAGGTATCAATAAACGTGCCCAACATAGCAATCATGCCCTGCTGCACAGGTTGGTTAGTTTTAGCTGCGGCATGAGCGATGGGAGCACTGCCAAGGCCGGCTTCATTGGAAAATATTCCTCTTGCCACACCAAAGCGCAATGCCGCCCAAACACTGGCACCAGCAAAACCGCCCGCTGCAGCGGAACCGCTCATTGCACTGGTGACAATAGTCTCCAGCGCCGCAGGAACGGCGGTAATATTCATCAGGATCACCACGATACTGAGTAAAATGTAGCTGACGGCCATGATCGGAACCAGGTAGCTGGCGACAGAGGCAATTCGTTTGATTCCCCCAAGCACGACAGCGCCGACTAAAACCATCAACACCAGTCCAGTGGCCAGAGGAGGCACAGTGAAAGCATCGTTCAGTGCCTGCGACACAGAGTTAGATTGCACCGTGTTGGCGATACCGAACCCTGCCAGCGAACCGAATAGGGCAAATGCATACGCCAGCCAATGCCAGCGGGGGTGCAAGCCGTTACGAATGTAGTACATCGGGCCACCACTGTAATTGCCCTTCTCATCCTGCTCTCGAAATTTTACCGCACAGACCGCCTCAGCGTATTTGGTGGCCATGCCCACCAGGGCGGTGATCCACATCCAAAACAGCGCTCCGGGGCCACCCAGGGCTACGGCAGTAGCGACACCGGCGATATTACCTGTGCCAATCGTGGCTGAGAGTGAAGTCATCAGGGCACTAAATGGAGATATATCCCCTGCTCCATCTCCTTTGCGGCCCTTTAACAGCAGACCCATTGCAGCTGGGATTTTGCGCACCGTCAAAAACCGCAAGCCCAAGCTAAGATAGAAACCTGTGCCCAACAGCAGTGCCAGCATCACCGGGCCCCAGGCCCAGCCATTGATCGTTGTAATTATCTCGGACATCTATTTACCCTGTGTATTTTTGTTGTTGGCGGCCGCTCAAATCTTACCAGCTGAATCCACCGCTTTGGGGAAACAAGCCAAAAACTCCGCCGGTATGTATGAAGACAATGTCGCGATAGCCGTCGAAGCGACCTGCCTCGATTTCCGCGAGCATGCCTGAAAAAGCCTTACCGGTGTATACGGGGTCTAGCAAGATACCCTCAAGGCGACCTAATTCGGCGATCAATTCAAAAACCTCAGGCCCCGCCTTGCCGTACCCGGCTCCGACGTAGCCATCTATCACCCGTGTCTCAATCTCAGCATTTGGGCCCCCGGGGTAACGTGACCGCCAATCTGCGACATCATCTGCCACCTTATTGAGGAAGTAGTGCTCATCGTCGCAAACATTGACACCCCAAACCGAAACCGGCATGCGATGTAGGGCCGCGCCGAGAGTGAGCCCTGCCTGGGTGCCACCGGATCCAGAAGCGCAAACGACATGGGCTTGTTCAATGCCTGCCAACTGCATGTCATTGGCAAGCTCAGCAGCAGCGGACAGATAGCCCCAGACGCCGATACCATCACTGCCGCCAGTAGGAATAGCAAGCGCCTTACGCCCCTGCTCGGCGTAATAGGATTGCCACTGTTCAAATAGTTCGTCCAACTCCTCAACGTATTGGGCAGTTGGATAACAGCTCACTCGGGCACCAGCAAGGTGGTCCAGAAGCAGGTTTCCCTGCGGCTCGCGCTCCGGCCGGCCGCGCAAAACAAGGTGGACCGGCATTCCCAGTTGGGCTCCCGCGAACGCGGTTGCCCGACAGTGATTGGACTGAATTCCACCGCAGGTAATCAGCGTATCGTAACCGTGGTCCTGAGCGTAGGCGGTAATATATTCGAGCTTTCGAACCTTGTTACCGCTAAGTGCACAACCGGTGAGATCATCACGCTTAATCCACAGGCGGTGGTCACCGCCCCACCGAGCGGTGGCGCGTTCCAGATATTGTAACGGGGTTGGTGTGCGGGCCAGCTCAATTTTGCGCGGATAGTCGAGATCTGCGCAGCCCACAGCAGTTTAACCGATGGACTTCAAGGTGCCTTTTGGCAGCACCGCGTGGAGATGTACACGCTGAAATTTCATGTCCACGTTGTTGGCGACATTGAGCACCATGTAATTGTCATCCAGGCCAGTCACTTTACCTAATATGCCTGAACTGGTGACCACTTCGTCCCCTTTGTTCAGGGCCGACACCATTTCACCGTGTTCCTTCTGACGCTTACGTTGTGGGCGAATGGCAATAAAGTAAAACAGCACGAACAACAGCACCAGGAAACCTATTTGGAAAAGTTCCCCACCCTGAGGAGCCTGCCCGGCCTCCTGAGCATATGCACTGGCAATAAACAAACTCATATGTAACACCTTGTAGCTTTGTCCCTGGGGGACGTGAAAATCGCGATCAATTTACAGTGTTTCGCCGCACCGGGCAATTCCAAACCCATTAGCCTATGGCCGGATTTCCAGATCGTAGTCCATGATCTGGGGAGCGTGGTCGGAGAAACGCTCGTCGGTATAAATATCTGCTGCCAGCACCTTGTCAGCCAAGCGAGGTGTTATGACCTGGTAGTCCAGACGCCAACCTACGTTTTTGGCCCAGGCCTGCCCGCGATTAGACCACCAGGTGTATTGATCCGGTTCCTCATTCACTAGACGAAAGGAGTCGATATAACCGACTTCGTCGTAAAGCTGGTCCAGCCAAGCACGCTCCTCGGGGAGAAAGCCCGAGTTTTTACGGTTGCTGCGCCAATTGCGGAGATCAATTTCTTTGTGACAAATGTTCCAGTCAGCGCAGATGATGAACTCGCGACGTTTTCTGCGCAGGCCTTTAAGGTGTTCCATAAAGAGGTCCATGAAGCGATACTTTTTTTGTAACACTTCTTCAGAACTGGAGCCTGAAGGCATATACAGGGATATCACGCTAATGCCGTCGTAATCCGCTTGCACGTAACGGCCTTCAGAATCAGCCGGGTCCCAGCCCAGCGATGTAATGACTTTGCGCGGCTTCACCTTGCTATAAATCGCGGTTCCGCTGTAGCCCTTCTTCACCGCGTCGTTGAAATAACGATGATAACCTTCGGGTTGAAAGACGGGATCACCCAGCTGATCGAGCTGTGCCTTGGTTTCTTGAATGCAGATGACATCTGCGTTTTGTTTTGGCAGCCACTCAAAAAAGCCCTTGCGAGCGGCTGCCCTGATTCCATTAGTGTTTACCGTAATTACTCTGGCCAAGATGGTTTGACTCCCTCGATAAGGTGGGCTGTGGGCGAATGCTGGAATACCCTATGCGCGCGCTACAACGTCATAAAGTCAGGCGTATTGAACACCCAGCTTTTCTCTTCGGTTCTTCGGCTAATGCGCCATCCGCTGCCTGTGCGACGATACTCATCGACATACCAAAGCCCGAGAAAGAACATCTGTTTTTGGCCGTCTGCAATCGCCATCAGCATAGGGTTAAAACACATTACCCGGCCGGTGGCCGTATCGCCATCGAGATGAACTTGCACGTTGGCATTGAGATGTTGACTGGCAGGAAACAGTTCATTGGTAAGCGACGCCTGCAGAAACTCCAACGTTTCATCGACGTTGCCAACACTCCCTCCCATGGCGCTGTAGTCTATGTGCGCATCATCAGTAAAAACCGTCTCGCGCAGCGCTTTAATGTTTTTACTGTCAACCAGGTCTGCGTAGTGGAAGACCAGATCCTGAATTTCAAATCGGTCAGATATTTCTTGCTGAGAAAGCATGGGAACTCCTAAAAATCCAGTGGGGTCGCAATATGTCGTTCGTACATCATGTCCCGATGGGCCTCCAGGGCTGGCAACAAACAAGACTGTTGCTCGGGGTCGGTGGCGGTATAAATAGGTCTAATCCAGTCCGGCATGGGATTGAGCGCAGGCGCGAGCGGCTTAATCATCCCAGCGAAGTTGGCCCAGTAGAAGTCGACTGCACCGGGGCGTGCGCCGAAAAAGTAGTCTCCGTCCTGATGCGACAAATGTTCTTCCAGAGCGTCGCAGATCAGTCTCATTCTAGCGGGCGCTGTAGCGAACGCATCGGAGGAATAACCGTACTTGTGCGCCATTCTCAGCGCCAACTCAGGCACCGGAGAAAGCTTCATCATTGGCTCAATCATACTCATGCGCCGCGCCCACCCAAAGCCATCGACCCCGATAATCAGCGCACATAAGCCGATAGCGCTTGCTCGCTGCATGGGGTCTTCTGGTAACAACGGCGGATTCGGCTTCAGTCGCTCAAGCAACATTAGCAAGTCCAGCCAATGGCAAGCAGCAGGCAAATTATCGCTTACCAGTACCGGGGCGGATGTTTGCCCAGTCCAGGCACGCAACTCAGCGTTTTCACCGCCCCCCTCTTGCAGCACCGGCTGGTACTCCAGCCCTTTATAGGCCAGAAGTGCTTTCGCAGATTCCCCCCAAGGACCAGGCACCCCAGCCGACAGCACCAAACGTAGCCCTGGCGCTTCAATCGCGTCGGTAACAGAAATATATTCCATGCTGAGTTCCTTGATCAAAAATAATAGCGTCTTGGCCTGCCACGGGCAGGTCTCAATCCTCGACCCCCATGGAATATGCGCGCTTGCTGAGTCTCTCAGCCATGGCTTCCAATTCTGCCGGGGACCCCGGCGTTCGGCTATGAATGCTGGGATCATCCCCCGCGTTCCGCGGAATGACATGCATATGATAGTGAAAAACACTCTGCCCCGCGGCGGCGCCATTGAGCTGAAATATGCCTGCACCATCGCATTGCAACTCGTCCCTGAGCGTGTGTGCAATCAAGGTCGAGACATGACCCACCATAGCCACCGCCTCAGGAGTAGCATCGAAAATGTCAGTGTAATGATCTTTGGTCACAATCAGGCAATGGCCCGGGGTGGCCGGGAATAGATCAAGAAATGTTTTGGTATAGCGAGTCTCATGTACGGGATAACAGGGGGCTTTATCGGCAAGAATCTGGCAAAAAATACACTCGTCGGTCATTTGTTAAAGCTCCCCTATCTTAATCAAGCGGCCGTTATTACTACGGTGAATACTAAACTGTTGCCCTTTCAAGGATCTGGCCTCAGCAATTTTGTCTGAAAATACTAATAATATTTGAGATTAATTATCTTCGCTAACTATTTGAATTAATTGCTATACCTGTATTGGATCAACCTCTTCGACGGAATGCTTTCGCTTGCGCAATCGCATTGGCAGCGTCTCATCTACAGACTGATAGCAGTACCTGCCCTCAGAATCCACCGAGCGCTCTAATTGACCCCGGTGGTACAGGTAATTGAGGTGCGCGATGCACTCACCAATAGCCAGCCCAATATGCTGTTCATCAAGGTCTCGCTTGAACAGCACGGGAAGCAGTTCCAGGGCAGTGGGCTCGCCTTCGAGGCAGGCCTCTTCCAATGCAATAAGGTGTTCCTCATGATGTTCCTCAAGATACCTCAGGCGGTAATGAAGACCGTAAAATGGCACATTATGAGCCGGCAGCACCAGCGCATCCTCAGGCAAAACCTCCTGGAACCGCTCCAGAGAGGTCATCCAGGCTTTAAGCGGGTTAGCTTCAGGCTCGTCTCCGCTCACGCTAATGTTGGAAGTAATTCGAGGTATCACCTGATCGCCCGAAATCAGTACATTGAGTGAGTCACTGAACAAACAGGCGTGCTCGGGTGAATGCCCACGGCCTATAACCACCTGCCAGCGTTGCCCGTTGATCGTTAGTCGCGTGCCCTCTTCCAGGCGACAGTAAGAGGTGGGCATCGGTCGAGTAATGCGAGCGATACCCCCCATGCTCTGACGGGCTGAAGCAACACCCTTATCACCTAGCCCTGACCTCATCTGATGCCGTTCATTTGTCCAGCCAAAATGTTCCGGCGCGGACCTGGAGTAAACCAGTCCTGTCAGGTATTCGGCCTGAGTCGCATAAAAAGGAACCTGCCAGCGATCACAAAGCCAGCCAGCCATACCGGTGTGATCAGGGTGCCAGTGAGTGGCAATCACCGCTTTCACAGGCTTGCCCTGCAAATGCCGCTCAAATATCTGTTCCCACAATTCTTCAGTGCGACCCACTGCCATGCCAGTGTCAACAATCCACCAACCGTCTGCATCTTCCAGCAAGTAGAGGTTTATGTGATCCAGCGCCATGGGTAGTGGCATGCGCAACCAATAGACGCCCTCGGCCACTTTTTTGAGCTCGCCCGGGGCGGGTATGTCCTCAAAGGGATAAGTCAGCATAGGGTCAGGACTTATGCAGGCCAAGGTCCTTGATCAGCGTGATAACGTCATCGTGATGGCTCTTGGTCTTCACTTTGTCCATAACGTGCTTTAGCCGGCCGTCCTTGCCAATCAGGAACGTGGTACGCAACACACCCATAAACTCGCGCCCCATGAACTTTTTGAGCCCCCATGCGCCATATTTGTCGGTAATAGCGTGGTCCTCATCCGACAACAGCGAGAAATTGAGCTCCTGCTTGTCGATGAAACGACCCAAGCGAGCCACCGGATCAGGGCTGACACCCAGAACAACGGTCTTCAATTTAGAGAGTTCTTTTTTACTATCGCGAATTCCACAAGCCTGCACCGTGCAGCCCGGTGTCATTGCCTTTGGGTAGAAGTACAAGACCACGTTTTTTTCGTCGCGAAATTGTTTCAGGCTTACCTTGTTGCCATCCTGGTCCAGCAGGCTGAACGCTGGTGCCATGTTACCGATTTTGGGAAATGCCATAGTCTACTCCGTCTAATTTTTTGCTCGGTTCCGGTATTCGATCGCCGAAACCCTCACCGGGTAATGCCCCTGGCGGGCATCCTCAAAATATTCTTTTAGTGCTTCTTTCACTACTGGAAAAGCGATTTCGTCCCAAGGGATCTCATCTTCGGCATAGAGCCCGCTTTCAAGGCTTTCTGGTCCAACACCATACTCGCCATTATCAAGATCACAGCGATAAAACATGTAGACCTGGCTGATATAAGGCACGTCGAATATCCGGTAAAGTTCCAGCTTGCTGACTTTTGCCTTTGCTTCCTCCCAGGTTTCCCTGGCAGCGCCCTGTGGCGTTGTTTCACCGTTTTCCATGAATCCTGCCGGCAAAGTCCAATACCCTAACCGCGGCTCAATCGCTCGCTTACACAGCAGGACCTTTCCCTCGTGTACAGGCAGACAACCAACAATAACCCGCGGGTTAACATAGTGAATAAACTCGCAGCTGGTGCAGACGAATCGCTCACGATCATCCCCATCGGGGACCTTTAGCGCTACGGTGTTACCGCAGCCAGTGCAGAATTTCATTCAGGTATGTACCACCGCCCTCAAGAGAGCTTGCCGTAAAAAGGGAAGCAGTATAAAGCCAATCAAGGTCAACGGCGAGACTCAGTGCAATTCACAATAGGCGCCGGCATGAAACAGTAGCGGCTTACCATTGGGCCTGGCTGCGACGTCCTTAACTCTGCCTATAATAATCAAGTGGTCGCCACCTGAGTGGGTTGCCTCCAACTCGCACTCAAAACTGACTAGCGCATTGCGAATGACCGGGGAACCGTGGCGTCCGACCGTATAATGTCCAGCGTCAAGAATGTGGTTGCCCTTACGGGCGTACTGGTTAGACAAATCTGCTTGCTCACAGCTGAGCACGTTAATGGCATAGCGGCGTGGACTAGCGAAAGTGGTATAGATATCAGAACTGCTCTGCAAGCTCCAGAGAACCAGGGGCGGGTCCAACGACACCGAAGAGAAAGAATTAGCAGTGATACCCACTGCGTTGCCCGTGGCATCCACTGTGGTGATCACGCAGACTCCCGTGGCAAAGCGGCCCAGGGCATTGCGCAGTTCACGTCCATCGATGTTCATTGTTACTCCTTGATACACAGTTATATGCGAGGCATTTGACCCCAGATAGAACCCGATAGCATCCCCTGTTTCGGTTATTGTTATCGGTGCTAATCGTGTTCCCATCGGCGCGCACGTTCGCCATCACTTGCTCTGGCATCCAACCACTGTCCGCCTTCGGGACTCAGCTCTTTCTTCCAAAACGGCGCTCGGGTCTTCAGGTAATCCATAATGAATTCACAGGCAGCAAAAGCAGCCTCGCGATGAGAGGAACTTACACCCACCCAGACAATCTGCTCTCCCGGTTTCAACTTGCCTACCCGGTGTACAACCGCTGCCGCCATGACCGGCCAGCGCTGGGCGCTTTGTTCCAGAATTTGCTGGATGCTTCGCTCGGTCATCCCGGGATAATGTTCAAGCTCCAGGCTATGAACATTACGATTTTCGTTATTGTTGCGCACGTAGCCGGTAAAAGTTGCGACAGCACCCTCGGCTGCCTCGCCCTGCAGTAATTGCTCCTGTAACAGAGCAATATCAAAATCCTCTGCCTGCACCCTGACGCTCAAAGGCTGGCTCATTTCAGCCCCCGGTGACCGGCGGGAAAAAAGCAATTTCGTCGCCATCGAACAGTGCTACATTCTGTGTTGCTACTTCCTGATTAACTGCCCGTATAACATTCTCCTGGGCAAGCACTTCCAGCCATTGACCACCCCGCTCTGCTATCAGAGCATCTTGTAATCCCTGCAGGTTGGTATAGTTCTCACTAAAAACCAGATTCAGTTCGGCACAGTCAAGCTCTTCCCTGAAACGACCAAAAAAAAGCACTCGCAACATTAATCGTGTTCTCCGCGCAGCCAGTGACCTGATTTTCCACCTTGTTTTTCCAACAGGCCAATGCGGGATATTTCCATACCTCGATCCACTGCCTTGCACATGTCATACACCGTAAGCGCAGCGACCGACGCCGCCGTTAATGCTTCCATTTCAACGCCTGTCTTACCATCAACCTTGCAGCGGGCCTGAATTTCGACCCGGTTTTCTTCGGCATTGAGGTCAAAGCTGACGTCCACAGAATTGAGCATCAAAGGATGGCACAGCGGGATCAGGTCCGAACACTTTTTCGCCGCCTGGATCCCGGCAACTCTGGCCACCGCGATCACATCGCCTTTTTTGTGGCCACCCTCTCGCAGCAATCGCAGAGTTTCTGGCTGCATGCTAATGCTGGCAGAAGCCACAGCAACACGCTGACTAACTGCCTTATCGCCCACATCAACCATACGCGCGGCGCCTGTTTCATCCAGATGGGTTAGTTGTGACATGGCGTTTCTCATTTCTATTTAAGGCGGCAGAGTCTAGCCAATGGTGTGTCCGAAGAACAGCCCTGATCGCTGGAGTCAGGCATTTTGGCCGCAAGGCACTTTTCGCCCTGTTCACGCCTGAAGTAGAGTATCTCGCAATGAGAGGAGCAATTCGATGACAAAACTCAAATTGGGCTTACAACTGGGCTACTGGGGAGCACTGTGCCCGGGGAACAATCACACCGAACTGGCACAGGCGGCGGAAACGCTTGGGTTTGATTCAGTTTGGACTGCAGAATCCTGGGGTAATGATTGCTTCACCCCGCTCTCCTGGATAGGTGCACAAACCTCGCGCATTCGACTGGGCACATCGGTAGCTCAGCTTTCGGCACGAACGCCAACCGCCTGTGCAATGGCCACACTAGCACTGGATGCGCTCTCTGGAGGTCGCATGATCCTTGGCCTCGGTGTATCCGGACCGCAAGTCGTTGAAGGCTGGTATGGCCAGCCCTATTCCAAACCTGTCACACGTACCCGTGAATACGTAGACATCATTCGCCAAGTATTGGCCAGAGAAGCCCCAGTCACCAGTAATGGTGAATTCTATCCACTGCCTTACGAGGGCCCTGGCTCCTGGGGCATGGGCAAGCCACTGAAACCGATCACTCACCCTGTAAGAGCGGATGTGCCCATTTTTATTGGTGCCGAGGGTCCTAAAAACGTCACCCAGACAGCACAAATCGCCGACGGATGGTTGCCGCTTTACTATTCTCCGTATCGCCAGGATGTATATGCTGACCAGCTAGTCGCCGCCAAGGAAGGGTTTGAGATTTCGCCGACTGTCATGGTTTATATCAACGACAACCTGAACGATGCCCTGTATCCGGTGAAGGCCATGCTTGCCTTCTATGTTGGCGGAATGGGCGCAGCAAAGCGAAATTTCCATAAGGAGTTGATGGCACGCATGGGTTTCCCTGATGAAGCGGATGAGATTCAACGGTTGTTTCTTGAGGGCAAAAGAGACGAAGGTATAGCAGCAGTGCCCGATCAGTTTGCAGACGAAATATCCCTCTGCGGTCCACTGGACAGAGTCAAAGAGAAACTCAAAGACTGGGAGAACTCCCCTGTCACCAGCCTGCTGATTAATGGCGATGAGAACCTAATGCGCAATATGGCAGAGCTGGTGCTCTAGCGCTGCTCCAACACTGCCTGTCTGATCCAGAGTTACTGTCTGCGTCCAGATGCAGCAAGGCTGCTCTGGCAAACATACAATGTTGCATTTCGCAGAAGAACTTTTCAGTGAATGACTATAATCTCTCGCCATAGCAGGTCTTCCCGCGCGCCAAACTCTAAATTACGGTTCAAGGTTGAAGCAAACATAGACGTACGCTTTTGATTATAATATTACGGTGGTGCCAAAAAACTCCCAATTAACGACTGCTGTCATAGTTCTGCGCTGACTCATAGGACAGCAGGGTTATATTCATCATTATCAATTTGCCCACTTATACATACTGATGAGTAGCGATATTTTTGCAGTAAAGATGGATATGCATTGCGAGATGAGTACCGAGCACAACTTTTCAGAGCAAGCGGCGGTGATGTCGCGAATTTTTGCAGTTTAGTCGGTACCGTCATCGAGAAAATATACTTCCAAAAGACCATTTATTTGCGCTATAGCTTTTCCCGATTTATTCTCCTGATATACAGCTGGATTAATGAGATAACACATTTCACTTGAGATGGTTTTTCAAAGTAAACTGCGCTAACTTAGTAAGGAGGAAGTTTAAATGTTCGCTCTCAACCCCAACACTTTTTTACAACGCTGCATTCGCTCCAGTGCAATGCTGGTTTTAGGAGGCGCGCTGATGGCCGCCCAGCAAACTGTGCTAGCTGACGACCACTGCCCTGCCCCAGCGCTCTCAGTAAAAGCAGGGCCCACTACAAGCGTGAGTGAGCAGAACTACTCGCTGGCCGAGACCCAGGTGATCTTTGCCGACTATGTGCGCAAGATCGCCGCGACTACCTGCAGCGGCGGCGTGGGCCAGCTCATGCACCTGCGTAATACGCCCGACCCCACTGATCGCACAATTTTGCGCATCAACTTTGACACCATTTATTCGTTTTTGATTCTGGACCTCACAACGCCGGCGATCATCACGCTGCCCGAGACCGACGGCCGCTATCAAAGCGCCGAGGTATTAGACGAGGAGCACTATATTCCGTTTATCTTCCAACGGCCCGGCACCTATGAACTTACTCAGGAGAACGTGGGTGGGCAGTACGCGATTGTGATCTTCCGCACTCAGGTGACCATGGGTGATGAGGAAGACCTAAAAGCCGTGCATGCGCTGCAGGATCAGATTCAGGTGGCACAGGAAGTCCCAGGCAGCTATGTGGCCAGCGACGCCTGGGACATGGATGATATCCTGGCCATGCGGAAAGCCTACCAAGCTCGCGCGGTGCGCGACAAAGTGCCCTCGGAAGATATGGCCGGCGCTCGCGGCGAGATCACTCAGGATATGCACAACTTTGGCCCCGCCGTGGGCTGGGGCGGCCAAACCAAGGAGGGCGCAATTTACCTGTTTATCGATGACGAGCCCAACGCGCCACAAACCCTCTTGGTGAAGGATGTGCCCATGGCCAACAATGCTTTCTGGTCTATCACAGTATACGACAAGGACGGTTACCCCCAGGGCGAGCACTTTAGTCTGAACAGCACCTTTGCTACTGCGAACGATGAAGGCGAGACCGTTGTGCACTTCGGCGGCTCACCCGATCAGGAGAACTACCTCGAGGTCTATCAGGGCTGGAACGCGACCTTCCGCATTTACTCGCCCCAGGCCGAGTACTTTGATGGCAGCTGGGGAATTCCCTCGCTCCTGCCGGTGGGCAATTGATCAACCCAACCACTTTGCGCGGCACCTAACGCTCTCAGTCCGCGAGAAAAACTGAACTAGATAGAAAAGGAGAATAACTAATGCATCCATCCAGTACCGGATCGACTCACGCACTCATCGTATCGAGACATCTGCCCAAGAAAGGAAGCCTGTTGTTGCTATGTATGCTCGCTGCACTATGTCTTGTCTGGTTACCGACTGTTCAGGCGCAAGAGGATAAGGAGTGTCCTGCGCCCGCAGTGCGGGTGGAAGCGGAAGAGTTCACCCCTCTGACTTCTCAAAATTACGCGACCGCCGAGACTCAGTCTCTATTTGCCGGGCCATATATCTCGATGATCGCCAAGGCGACCTGCACAGACGGGATGGGTGTGCTTATGCATGAGCGCAAGCCTTCTGACCCCAGTCACCGTGCCTTTGCTCGAGTGAACTACGACACGTTGTATTCATGGGTACTGCTGGACCTTACCACTCCCGCCACCATCTCAATGCCCGAGACCAATGGCCGGTATCAGTCGGCGCAGGTACTTAACGAAGGTCACTGGATGCCGTTTGTCATTACAGAGCCCGGAAGCTTTACGCTAACCCGCGACAATTCAGGTTCCCGTTATGTGTTGGTGGGTTTCAGAACACAGATGAACATGCAGAATCAGGAGGATATTGCCGAGGCCAACAAGCTTCAGGATCTGATTTCTGTCGAGCAGGCCGCGTCGGGGGAAATGGTGTTTACTAACCGCTGGGACAAAGACGCTATTCTGGCTATGCGCAAAGAGTTGCAGATTCTGCGCGACGAAAAAGGCTATAAATCAGAGGACATGTTCGGTAAGCAGGACGAAATTGACCAGGACATGGCTAATGTAGGCGTGGCGGTCGGCTGGGGTGGTCAACCGAAGGAGGGCGCGGTGTATCTTTTTTATACGTCCGACTCGAGTGAACATCAGACGCTAACCCTTAGGGAGGTGCCCCATGCAGCCACTGCGTTTTGGTCGATCACGGTTTATGACGAAGAGGGTTTTGTGGCCTCTGACCCCTTCAATATAAACAGCTCGTTTGCCAAGTCTGATGCCAATGGCGACACCGTCGTGAACTTTGGCGGTGACCCTTCTGCTGATAATTATTTGCCTGTTTATCCTGGCTGGAATGCAACACTGCGCATTTACACGCCACTGGCAGACTACTTTTCTGGCAAGTGGGTCCGACCGGAGTTGCAGACCGCTGACTAACCCAGTGCGTCAGGCCAACAAGGGATTTAAAACCCTCGCCAACGGCGGGGCTTTTGGTATCAAAGATAAATGTCTTAATACTATTGAATCGTTCAATACCCCCTGATAGTCTTTTCCCCAGTCAATAACAGGACGAGGAGAAAAACGATGAAGTATTTATTAGCAACCCTGAGTGCACTGTGCCTCATTTCGCCACTTGCGAATGCCGGTTCGCCCACTCATATGTGGAAGTGCCAGCTCAACGACGACCTTTCTGAAGAGCAGGTATTGAAACACGCTGCGGATTGGAAGAAGGCGGCAGCGACGTTACCCGGAGGTGATGCAATTACACAGCAAATTCATTTCCCAGTTGCTGTCGGTGCCGACGGCCTTGGCACAGATCTTATTTACACTGTCAAATGGCCGTCCTTTGCTGCCTACGGCGCTTTTTGGGACGTTTATCCCGACTCTGACGCCGCCGGAATGGAAGGTGAAACGATGTCATGCCACGGCAGCGCACTGTGGGAAACTGCGGAGATCTGAACGCGGGCATAGTCCATCGATAAAGGCTGTCTGCTGACAGCCTTTTTTTTTAAAACGCACGAGTATTCAAACGCCATATGTCGAAGTTATGGAGCTGTAATGAGTGGGACCCACTCGAAGAAGTGGTTGTAGGCAACCCCCTTGACGCCCACTTTCCTTTTGCTGATCCAAGTACACAATTAGCCGAGTATCCGGACCGACAGCTCAACGATATTCCCCAAGGCCCTTTCCCACAGCAAATCATTGACGAAACGGAAGAGGATTTGCAGCTCTTCATTGATGCGATGACCGCACTGGGCATTGTGGTGAGGAGACCTGAACGCTGGCCACATGCGTCGACCATTAAAACTACGCTTTGGGCATCCAAGGGCTACTACAACTATTGTCCCAGAGATGTACTTCTGGTTGTCGGTGACAGAATCATCGAGACACCCAATGTCATACGCGGCCGATCAATCGAAACTGGCAGTTATCGCAGCATGCTGGTTGAATACCTGCAGGACGGCGCAATTTGGTTCAGCGCGCCGAAGCCGCTGCTGGCTGATAGCCTTTTTGATTTTGATCCCTCCAAACCCACTCCTCGCAATCATGAACCCGCTTTCGATGCGGCCAATGTGTTGCGTTTTGGTCGGGATCTACTTTATTTAGTTAGCGCAACAGGCAATGAAATGGGCGGCTACTGGCTACAACGCGCACTGGGCGACGAATTTCGAGTTCACTTTATGCGGGACGTATATTATGGCAGCCATATCGACTCGACACTGGTCGCTCTCAGGCCTGGTCTGGTGCTGGCAAACCCAGAGCGGATAGACGATGAGACAATTCCAGATTTTCTGAGAGAATGGGAGGTTATTTATAGCCCTCCTATGGAGAACCAGGCCCGACACAGCGCAACCTATCTCGAGAAAGCCATCGGCAGCGAATGGATCGATATGAATCTCTTCAGCCTCGGTCCGGATACAGTGGTGGTCGACAGCGATCAAACGGCGCTGATAACACTTCTTGAAACGAAGGGCATGAACGTAGTCCCACTCAAATTGAGGCATTCCAGAATGATGGGGGGAGGCTTTCACTGCGTCACCCTTGATACGCGCCGCCGCGGGGCAATGGAATCTTATTTTTCTTGACCCCCATGCATCAACAGTGAACTTCGTTAACCCATGTCACTAATATGGATGGTGATCATTCCAGCGGCTGTAACCGCAGCGTGGTTCCGATATCGATTGATTGCAGCTGAGACTACTCGTCCAGCTTCGCCCAAACCCTTCTTGTCCAACCCAGCACCCGAAAACCCCTGGGGCACTCATAGCCACCAGCAGGATACACAATGGCTACATGAGTTGTTTGAGCGATCAGCGGCTACCTTCCCCGAGTTGACTGCTTTGTCTGTTGCGAGTACCGGCGAAACGCTCAGCTATAGGGCGCTCAACGAGCGAGCTGAGCAATTTAAGAATCGCATCGGTTTCTATCTGTCAGGTCCGGACCAAGTAGTCGCGGTGCGCCTGGAACAAAATACAGCCGATATAGTAGCGATCCACTTGGCGATCCTAAAAGCTGGTGGCGTACAGTTATTTCTGGACCCAGAGGCACCAGAGGCAGCGTGCCAACAAACCTTGCTGGATGCAGCACCGGTGCTACTGATTTCCGACGAGTCAGTGGCTGGCCTCGACGTTCCCGTATTGCGCCCTGACGAGCTTCAACCGAACCAGTATGCTGACGCAGCTGCCCAGAACCTTGAGGACATGACACTACGTCAAGAGCAGTCACCCGCCTGGCTCGATGATCCACAGGAGAGACTGGCTTCGATTTTTTATACCAGCGGCACGACAGGCGTTCCGAAGGGCGTCGAGTGTCATCATGCGGGCTACATCAACCTCGCCAAGTCGTATGCGCAGTTTTTTGACTTCGTACCAGAGAGCGATGCCACCTCGTTAACATCTTCGCTAGGCTATGACGGCAGTATTTCAGAAATGTATAGCGCCTGGCTCGCTGGATGCGAAGTCGTCTTATTAACCAAGGCCGAACTTCGTTCCGGGCCGGGCCTACTCCCTATACTTCGGCAACACAACATTACGACGCTGTTTTGCCCGCCTGTACTGCTCTCAACGCTCACCGATAAGCCCGCAACAGATCTACCTTATCCGGTTTGTCGCTACATCGTGCCCGCTGGTGAGGCCTTCCCCGCATCGCTCGTGCCTGCCTGGTCGGCGGCTCGCCGCCAAATAGTTAATACCTATGGCCCAACGGAGGTGAGCACCGATACAAGTCGCCAACTGCTCAGGCCTGATGAACCCGTTACCATCGGCAGCCCTTTCCCCGGCGTGTCATACCATATCCTTGAGCCCGGCACGCTGCGCCTTATGCCGCATGGTGAGGAAGGCGAACTCTGCATCGGTGGTTGTCAGTTGGCCAGGGGTTATCGCAATCTGGATGTAATCACACGCGAGAAATTCATTCACCATCCTACCTATGGTCGTCTCTATCGCTCTGGAGATCGCTGCCATGTTGATGCCTATACAATGAGGGTACATTTCCATGGTCGTCTGGACTCACAATTAAAAGTACGTGGATTCAGGGTTGAAGCACAGCCCATTGAGTCAATCTTGCAAGACCATTTCGCGGACGTCGAAACAGCGGTACTGAGTAGTCAGAATAATGAACTGGTAGCGCTGGTTCGCTCACCTAAACTCTGGCAGGAGTCCGATGAAAAAGGCAGCATCAGAGCCCTGCCCTCTTCTATTCGTTCGCGGGCACAAGCACTGATAGGCAGGTCGCACCCACCCCACGCCATACCCACTCGGTTCTTTATGGTGGACAAATTCGAGCTAGTCGCCGCCTCAGGCAAAATTGACCGCCAAGCACTGCCACAGATATCACAATTTTTCGTTGCCGACGGTTCAGGTGAATCGATTGCCGGACAAGACCCAGAAAGTGACCACGAGAGAGACCCGGCGGTCCTTGCGATGTGCCGGGCTGAATTGGGTGCATCCCTTAATTGGCATGACGATTTCATGGACTGGGGCGCGCATTCTATCGCTGTCGCCCAACTCACCCAGACTCTGCAAAGCGCGGGCTACGACGTCAGCGTGAGGAGTCTACTTAGCGATCATCGCAGTGCAGGAAAAATCGCAGATCTCGGCATCAACAGTGACGCCGCTGCAAAAACGCGCGATGAAAGAGTCAGCGCGAGGGCGTCTAAAGATCAAAAACAGCGGGACGTAGCTCAAGACACGCCATTGGCGTTTCGTCACTTCAGCCTGATGCAGGCCGTCGGCGCCATAACTCTTCGGCTGCCGCTCTTCGTTTTCGCGGTTCTGGGCCTGGCTATTGTCAATCCAGAAGAACTGCTTCTGGCAGGCGACATAACAGGCTTCATCACCGCCACAATCGTTGTTTACGGCCTGTACATGCTGGTCCCGTTTGTTAACTTGCTCTGGGTTAAGGCGCTGGGCGCGGTTATGGGCTGGTCTGGGTTTCTGCCTGAAATCGCACCCGGCAGATATCAGAAATTCTCGGCGCAGCACCTGCAACTATGGTGGGCTGAACAGCAAACGGATTTTGTTATACGCCCATTATCCAAGGGACTGCGCAGTCAACTGCTTTACAACTGGATGTTGCGTAAACTCGGTGCCAGCGTTCACGCGAGCGCAAACATATCACAAAGCACAGAGTGGTTCGGCCCACTGTCATTACTGACAGTAGAGCGTAACGCCATTATTCAAGCGGGAGCTCAAATCAGTATGGTGGTCTGGGAGGGTGAGCACTGCACCGTCAAACCTGTTCATATTTGCGCGGCTGCACGTGTCGGAAGCCGAGGCATGGTCTACAGCGGCGCCTGTTTAGGCGCGAATTCATGGCTTACGCCCATGTCCTCATTATCCGCAATTACCGGTGAAAATGTGCAAGTTGATGGCGTGCCGGGGCGCGTAGTCGGCGCCGCCCAGCCATTTACAGCGCCGCAGTCAACCAAAATGGGCCCTTTTAAAGCGGGGATAACAGATACACGCAACGTCTTTTTCCAAATGGTGCTCGAGTTAACTCTGATCATTCTGCCCGGATCAGCTATCGCACTTGTAAGCACCTACATTCTAGGGTTTGACGCGTTCAATAAAGCCACTTTGGGATTTGAACAGATAAACTGGCCCGATCTACTGGCGGTTGCCGGTGCTGGTACTGTAGGCATCTGGCTGGGCGTCCTGGCAAGTTCACTGTTATTGTGCGGATTTTTGCGCCTCACACCGACACGATCAGGCTGGATTTCCTCGACCAGCCTGCATGGTACCCTCGCCCGTTACAGGCAACAGAAAATGAATCAGATACAGCACATGTGGGGCTGGAGCTTGACGGGGCAATATCTTCGGGCCCTGGCCGGCGTAAAATTTTCCAAAGTGGGCGCTTCTGAATGTGACGCCCTGGTCAACCTGCTGCCAGAGCATCTCACCGCTGACGCCAATATCTTTGTGGCGCAGGGTTGCTACTGCAACGTTCTGGATGAGCATGGTGGATTTTTATTAGCTCGGCCGATTGACTTGCCGGCAGGATTTTTCGCCAGCAACAATGCCATGGTAGAGAACGGTCCTTTGCCCGGAAACCTTCTCTTGGGGGTCTCCACTGGCATCGGGCCTCACCTATATCGGAACCAGTACCGGGATCGCCCTGACATCCCACGCGTGCTTGCGGGCAACCCTCCGCTTGAAATAGGTACAACAACGCGGCGGACACAACCTGTTCACCCATCACCCTCTCTGGGAATATTTCTGGCACGATTCCTATTGAATGACTTCGCCTCCGTTGCGATTGTGCCGGGCCTCACGGTTTTTCTGGGGGGGCTATTGCTTATAACGCTCAACACATTAGGCTTTAGTAACATCTCCGCGGCTTTGATCACCAGCCTCTTCGCCCCTTTTCTGTTGTTCTTAATCGCGCTTGGGTTGAAAAATATTTTGGTGGGTGCGCACTGGGGCCGAGATAACACAACACCTTTTTGGTCAATACGCCACTTCAGCTATTTTCTGGCGCAGGATTGCTTTTTCAAGCTTCTGTCGGGCACACTCACTGCCTTGTCAGGTACCGCACTAGCCAATCCAGTTTTACGTAGGTTTGGATGCCGAATCGGAAAACGTTCCCTGATCGGGCAGCCTCTTCAAATGTCAGACTGGCACGCGGTGGACATTGGCAGCGACTGTATCGTAAACAGCCAATTGCAGTTGCACAGCTTTGAGGAACGATTGCTGACCGTAAAGCGATCAAAGATAGGGGCAGGAACTGTTATTAACTGCGGCTCAATGCTGATGGGCGGTGCTAACCTGGAAGCCGGCGTCACCGTGCATCCCCAGTCGCTTATTTTCAAAGCCATGCACCTCAGCCGTGGCATACACGCAGGCAACCCTGCGATGCCGCTCCCATCCGGCGCTGACTATGACTAGGACAACACCTCAGGTACTAAAGAAAATATGGCCGTCGAACCGACCTGTCAGCGATTGACAGGGCTGCGCCGAATCGGCTCCCATTCAAAGTAGGTGAACACACGCCACAGCCATTCCACTGGCCCGTATATGAAGTATCGACTCCAGTAAGCACTCAGCAGTAACTGCAAAAAGAAGACGAATACGGCAAAGCAGATTACTGACAGCGGACCCCATTGATAAGCATAACCCAGCCCATATCCATAAAAGACGCTGGTAAATACCAGTGTCTGGGTAAGGTATAAGCTCAAGCTCAGCCGCCCCGCAGTCGCTAGAGAAGCTCTCAGCCGCCGAAAAGCTCCGCAGTCAACCCAGATCCATACGCTCAAAAACCACGCAGCGCTAAGACTGACGGTAGCCAGTAGGTAGGTCAAATCTCCGAGCAAAACTAGCCCTTCTGAGGCCACGGACCCTTCGAAAAGCGAATATCCATACCGATGCGTCAGGTAGCGCTCCACACACATCAGAACAATGCCCAGGCTCCAGAACCCCAGGCACATCCTGCGCAATTGAATTCCAGAACAGGCACGCAGCCATTGCCACCCGCCTCGCATGAAACAGAAACCAAAAATAAAGTGGGCAAGTACTAGCAATCCAGAATCCGGATACTGCCAATCCTCCCAGAACCTCTCAGGTATAAACTGGGCATGGTAAACCGCAATCTCGGGAAGCGTTCCCACGGCTTCAACCGCATCCGCCCGATCGGATTGAAGCCACTCCAGGGCCTCTGCATGGTCCTTAGCCGGCCAATCGTCACCCCGGTCACCCGCAAAAAAATGCCCCAAAGGAAAGCTCATTAACAGCACCACGCCCAACGACATTAACATCGCGGTAGGCCATCGGTACGCTACAAGTAATAGCAGCCCTAATTCGGCATACAGCATCAAAATATCTCCCTCGAACAGGAGGGCATGCAGGCAACCAATCAGCATCAACGCGGTCAGGCGCCGAATGCTTTTGATCATGGAATAGCCCTCGGACGATACTTGCAGGTAGAACCCCATACCGAACAAAAGGCTATATAACGACCAGAACTTCGACTCAAAGAAAAAATACTTGATATGCCACGCCACCCTATCAGGGGCGGTGACCCACGCCGCAGACTCAGCACCGAAACTGAAGACATTGACGGTAAGAATGCCAAATAACGCTACACCCCGAAGCACATCAAGAAACTCAAGACGGCCCCCCGAGCTATTCGTCGTCATCAAAAAAGGACGTCCCACTCCTGGTCGACCAACTGTATCGACTGGCCTATCGGCCGTGCCAGCGACCGCTCATACAACACCGATGCTACCGCTATATCCTCTATCGCCAGACCAAATGGGTTCCAGAATATTCGCTCATCAGGGTGCTCCCTGCCTGCAATACTACCGCACACCACTTCACCGAATTCGCCATGAATGGACGCTCGATCAAGCAATCCCTCTCGATGCATTCTGGCCAGCACCCTATCCGAATGCACGCACTGCTCCCAATCGTCCACTATAACTTTGTCTGCAGCCATCACGAAATCAAACTGCGGATCCATCAGCGAAACATTCATAAATAGCGACCCTGATTTAAATTCATCTGCAGTCACATAGGGCGTCGATTCAGTAGTGGCAGTGATGCCAATATCTGCTGGGGCCAACGCCGCTTGAAAAGATTTCACGATCGATACATTCACGCCTTGCCGCTCCATGTGCTCTTGGAAAGCGCGGGCTCGTTCTGCTGATACATCAAATACTCGGTAGTCACTGATATGTGGAAACCACTGAGACAAAGTCCACAACGTCAGCGCACCGATCCGACCGGCGCCAACTAGACCCACCGTTTGCGCGTCAGGTCTGGCTAGGTACTTAGCCGCCAAGCCTTGTACGACTGCCGTTCGCATTGCGCTGATAAGCCCACCTTCCATAATAGCTACAGGCAGGCGGTGAATAGGATCGTTCAAAATAATGACTGCATTGGCCCGGGGTAGACCGTGGTCGGGGTTTACATGCGAACTGGCGACCCATTTAATGCCCTCCATGTTGAATTCACCGCCCACATGAGCAGACAGACCAATAATGCGATCGGCAACATGTGGGCAGTCGGAACGCTTTAAAAAGCTACTGGGTGGCGCAGTAAAATCCTGCTCCGTGTGAAGCCGAAAAGCCTGCGTTAGAACACTGCCGATAAGATCAATATCGGTTGCACCCGCAGCAATCAGGTCATTCTGTGACAGAAAAAGAGTCGACGACGTCATCTGCTTAAGCGTCCTGCTTCACAACTGTAGAATAAGTAACTGAGGGCACATCGAGCCCCATCGAGCAAAGCCATTCCGGATCGAATTGAGTTTGCGTGTAACGACTGCCATGATCAGGAATGAGTGACAGTATTGTGCTGCCGAGTTGGAAATTCGAGGCAACTAAATTTTTCATGACATGAACGACGGCACCACCGGAGCCGCCTACGAGAATTCCTTCGGACAACGCCAGCTCAGCTGCGGCGGCGATACTTTCTTCGGCGTTGACATACACAATATGATCGACATATTGATGCACCTCGGCACCCCCGAAGTTTGCGGGAGCAATGCTGGTACCGAGCCCGTTCAGAAAACGAGGGGCTGCACCTCCATTATCGGGTAACGCCAGCGACCCCTTTTCGTCCACTAGCCAGATCTCGGTCTTGGGTGAATGTTTTCGCAAAAACTGGGCCACCCCCATTGAACTCCCGCCGGTACCTGTCGCCATCACTATTGCATCAAGTTTCCCTTCAACCTGAGCAAAGATTTCAGGACCTGTCGTGGTCCGATGGGCGTCGATTGCGGCCTGACAGTCGTACTGATCGAGGTAGACAGCCCGAGGGCGCTCTTTCTGCAGAGACTCCAGGCGATCTAAGCGGGAGAGGTGGTAGCCGCCAGTATGATCCTGCTCATCAACTTTTACCAACTCGGCACCGAGAAGTTGCATGCACCGCTCGGTGGAGGGATTTACTTTGGGGTCTACAAGACAGGTTAACCGGTAGCCTTTTACGGCACAAACCATCGCCATACCAAGTCCGAGATTACCGGAGGTAGATACAATAATTTCGTCCTGTGGCTGCAAAGCATGCTCACGCTCGGCCCACTCCACCATGCCAAGCGCTGCTCGATCCTTCATGCTACCCCCGGGGTTAGTGAATTCAAGCTTTGCGAGCAGTGTTGGCTCGACCCTCTCCCCGAACCTCTCCAGCTGAATCATCGGCGTTTCACCGATGGCTTCCAAAACTGAGGTGTGTATATTCCTCATGCCATCTCGCAGTCAAAAATTGTTTAAAAGTGGAAGCGCAATGTAAGCCGAAATAGCCGCAAACTCAATCACTTAGGGACTCGATAACTTGCTGTCTGCTGCTTATGGTTCATTACGTCACTTGTGTCACTTCATGTGCATTAACGTTGCCACGTGATCTGACCCAACTCGCTCGACGTGAATATCGGGCTGATGCCAGACATCAGCTTGACTCGATACGGGCGCAATTCGACAGCGCGACTCATCAATTAACTTAACCTCTACATCGTGAAAGCCAACCCAATTGCCCGTCATGGAGTACTGAAGTTTATAAAAGCTCTCTTTTGCAGAGAACATAACTGTGGCGGCCAGGCACGCCTCTATAGTGCTGAGCGCGTAGAGAAATTCCTGCTCTGATTCCGTAAATATCGAGCCCCACAACTCGGGCCTCACCCGGCCCAACGCTTCGATATCGATACCCAGGGCCGGAATGGCGGCCTTACGTGCCACTGCTGCTGCACAAATCGTCGCGCTATGGGAAATACTGCCGGTGGCTCCATGTCTCCATAGAGGCGTTCGCTGTGCAGAACGCCTCAGGGAATAGTCAGGAAAACCCAGTGACTGGCTAAGCTGCCGTGCCATTCGTCGACCGGCAATGAACTCGCGGCGCCGCTTTGGGTGAGCATTTTGAATATCTAGCCGTTCTTCTGGAAAAATAACGCCCTGAAGCGAGGCAATACCAGCGCAGGCAACCCGTAAATGCGGACTACTTAGGTCACTGAAAAGCGAGCAGAAATTCACTGTCTCCTGCAGATGCAAATGACCACACCCATCCCTGAAACCAGTGCGGGCGTAACCGATGACGGCTTTGAGCAGCTCACTTCCATTCATTCACCCCCGCGCGATGTGATGTCATTCCAGCGAGACATTATATTTGAAGCGCCACTTCAGTTACCACAAAAACCGCCGACCCTGTCCACTCACTGCACAGTAACAAGTGGTGCTGAAAAATTAATTTCCTTCTGCGCAAAAAGCGGACATCACGAGTCATATTTATGTGGCAATAGAACTCAAACTGGGGACTGATAACACCCTAACGGCCGGTCTTGCCTCACCGGTGTAGCGCCAACCCATAACCTCAAGTTAGCTTGTCACCACCGTATCACAGCGTTGTTCAGCGGTGCCCTAGACCTCAAAACCCTTCAGAACATTGACTACCTTGACCCCTAGTTCGTCGACGTCATAGCAGCCATCATCAAAAGCAGGATGAAAATTTAAGTATAGGACAGGTAAAAAGGTCCATCGTAAGGGGATCTTCTCTAGAACATGTTGATCCGTCATTACGCCAAATTCATTCCCGACGATACGCCACTTTTAGCCGGGATCGTGGGGCAACAATTAGGTTTGGATCTTGAACACTTTGACGAGGAATTGGGCCTATTATGGGCCTGTGATGCGCTGCGATTCGTAAAAAAATAATAAAAACAACGACTTATGTGGCGGTGAGGGAGGGATTCGAACCCTCGAACGGTTTCCCGTTACACACTTTCCAGGCGTGCGCCTTCGACCACTCGGCCACCTCACCATAAGGGCGCGCATAATACCATAAGCGCTATCAGTTTCCAGTCCCGCGAGCCTTGAAGCGGTGCCCTATTGGTAGTTACTGTCGATTCATTCTGGATAGTGGAATGGGATTGGCGTCGCTACTGCGAAACGGGTTTATGTCCAGACCGCCGCGTCGGGTGTAAAACGCCTGTATTTCTAAAAATTCCGGGCTCACCAGCTTGTGAATATCACAATACATGCGTTCTACGCACTGCTCATGGAACTCCTGGTGTTTGCGAAAGGCAATAAGGTAACGCAGGAGACTTTCATGGGTCAGCGCTCTGCCGCGGTAACGAACATAGACCGTGGCCCAATCTGGCTGACCAGTCACTGGACACAGGGAGCGCAGCAGGTGACTGTAAACAGCCTCCTCGACTAGTTCCTCACCTGCCTGCAGCAAATTCACGCCTGGAGGGCTGCTGTCGATACTGATCTGCAGGTCATCGATGCAAAGCCCGTCTGGAATACCACCATCAAGTTCAACCGCATCAACCGGCAGCAACTCAAGCTCAATGCTTGCCCCGACCGTATTCTCAATATCCTTTTTGAGGGTTTCACGCACCGCCCTCTCTGCAGAAAAACGAGAGCCATTCAATGAGTTAAGATAAAGCTTGAAGGACTTTGACTCGACCATCGCTGGCGAGTCTGCGGGAATGAAGAAACGCCCCACCCTGACAACCGGTTTGTTGCGCTCATCGAGCCACGAAACCTCGTAGGCGTGCCACAGGTCGACCCCGTTAAAAGGCAATTCCTCTGTCAAACCAAGCTCTGCCCGTGCCGTTGATCTGGCAATGGGATAAAGCAGCTGTGGGCTGTACGCTTCTACTACAGGAACATTTTTCCCAAGCAGTAACTCCGTCTTCGGATCGCTCACTCGCCTACTGCCTCAAGCGCTTGCCGCTATTAAGCAAGTGCATGCTAAAGGCGAACGCTGCAGCGGTAAACAGCCCTATCATGCCAAAAGAAAAAAGCAGGTTAACGTCGGAGACGCCTAGCACGCCATAGCGGAAGGCGTTAACTACGTAAACCAATGGGTTGAGTTTTGATACACCTGCCCAGAAGTCCGGCAATAAATCCATCGAGTAAAACACGCCTCCCAAGTAGATAAGCGGTGTTAACACGAACGTCGGAATAATAGAAATATCATCAAAGCTGTTGGCGAACACCGCGTTGATAAATCCGGCGAGCGCGAACAGTGTCGATGTCATCAGCACAATCACAATGACAATAAAGAAATTATGAATGTGCAGACGGGTAAAGAACAGGGAGACCAGAGTAACTACAATAGCCACAAACAGACCCCGAGTAACGCCACCGACCACGTAACCCAGCAATATCACGTAGTTTGGCGTGGGTGAAACCAGCAACTCTTCCACACTGTGATTAAACTTGGAACCAAAAAACGAGGACACCACGTTAGAGTAGGAATTGGTAACAATCGCCATCATGATTAGCCCAGGCACTACGAACTCCATGTAACTGAATCCGCCCATTTCACCAATGCGAGAGCCTATTAACGAGCCGAAAATAACAAAGTACAAGGACATTGTAATCGCCGAAGGCAGCAGGGTTTGTGGCCAGATACGCAGGTAACGTTTTATCTCTTTACGCACTATGGTCATGAAAGCACGGCATTGTTCGCTGGCATTCATGCGGCACCCTCCACCAGGCTCACAAACATTTCCTCCAGCCGATTGGCCCTGTTGCGCATACTACTCACGTGAATACCCTGCGCATCGAGAGCGGCGAAGACCTGGTTGATATGCTGCCCTTTCTCGACTTCGACTTCCATGCTGTGTGCGTCTATGCGCCGCGCAACAAAACCCGGAAGCGACAAATCTTCTGGCAAGTCCTCCACGCTGTCGAGAATAAATACCTCGCGTTGCAGACGACGCAAAAGTTCGCGTATTGACGTGTCTTCTACAATTTCACCGTGATTGATAATTCCGATATGCCGACACAAGGCTTCGGCTTCTTCGAGGTAGTGCGTAGTCAGGATAATAGTCGTACCCTCGGCATTAATTTTTTGCAGGAAATCCCACATGGACCGGCGCATCTCAATATCCACGCCTGCCGTCGGTTCATCCAAAATCAGCAACTTCGGTTGGTGTACCAATGCCCGCGCGATCATCAAGCGGCGCTTCATGCCACCCGACAAAGTTCGTGTCGCCACCGCTCGCTTATCCCAAAGGCCCAGCTCTTTCAGATACTTTTCAGCACGTTGGCGGGCGAGCTTGACTGGCATGCCATAATAGCCGCCCTGATTGACGACAATATCAAACGCCGTCTCGAACATGTTGAAGTTAAATTCCTGGGGCACGATGCCGATATATTTTTTGGCCGCAGGAAAATCTTCGTCGATATCGGCATCAAAAACCTGTACCTGTCCGTCTGTTTTGCTAACCAGCGAGCAAACAATTCCTATAGTGGTAGATTTTCCGGCACCATTGGGACCGAGTAACGCATAAAAATCACCCTGTTCTACTGTAAGGCTGATGCCCTTGAGGGCTTCAAAGCCGTTGTCGTAGACCTTAGAGAGGTTTTTGATGGTAAGTGCTGGTATCATTTGGAAACTATGGCGCCTCAATAAAACGCGCATTGTACCTGCATTAACGCCACTAGACGATATTCACCATGAACGATTCTCAATATGCCAGACATTGCCAGGAACAACTGGCAGAATTTTCAACCAGTATGACAAAGCGCTTGGAACATTTGCCCGAGGGTGATTCGCTGAGGGAACTCGCAGGTCGTTTTACCACCCTTGGGAAAGATGACAGCGACTTGTACGCAGATGGCCCCAACCTGGTATCACGCCTGTTCACTACCTACCCGGACTTTGCACCGACATTCCCGAGAGACTTGCTGTGGTTCCTTGGCGGAGAGTGTCTGCACTACATGCCCGACGACGAAATAGCTGCCTACCAAAAGCTCGACGATATGCGTTACGAAGCTGCCGAAAGAGGCGAAACACTCAACCTGCGAGACGCGCGAGCCAGCCTGTTAAAACTACAATAGTGACACCATTGGCGAGCTTGATTCCAACCGACTATGCCCTGGAGGGGTGATGTTTATGACACGTATCGCAGTTGCCTTGGTTTTCATACTGGCGGGAAATGCCCATGCTGCCCTTACAGTCGATGGTTATTATGAAATGCGGGAAAAACACGGTAAAGATAACGCGGCAATCGACTTGCAGGTCCGAATGTACCTGGACGGTCTTCTAGACGGCCTGTTCATGGCGTCCAGCGATGTGCCGGAAAACAAGAAGTCCTGGTGTATTCCTGACGATCAACAAATGACCGACGAACTTGCATTGAAGCTATTCCAAAAAGAACTCAAAGCTCGAGCGGCGGAGTACCAGGAATTTTCTGAACTCGGTATTCAAGTTCCGTTTTCACTGGTGATGGTAGACGCCTTACAACGGGCTTTTCCCTGCAACAACAAGTAGCCGGCGATGTTAATCATCACAGTGCACACCGCCAGGATCATCTGACGGCAGCACAGTATGAGGTATACCTTCCGCCCCCGCATAGAAAACAACAAGCTCAGCAGGGCCATCAACAGCGATACCTCTATGCACGGTGCGCATGACCTCTACCAGCGCATCGCCTTTCGCTATCGTGGTTGTTCTCCCCGACTTCGTCTCCACTTGCACCGTTCCTTGCAGCACATACCCCATTGTTGGCACTGGGTGGCAGTGAAAAGGTGCAGCTTTGCCCTCCTCCAAACGCAGGACAATCGATGCGATCTCCGCCTGTCCGACTGGGTAAGCAATACTCCCGGCGTCCCAGGATTGAGTGGTCGTGAGCAATGGCGCTGCCAGCGATGTGGTTGCCAGCATTGTTAATAACGAAAAAAAGTATTTAATCATCAATCAATCAATCCCCATTCAAGTTTATTGTAAAACTGCTGCCTGCTGGCCACCGAGATAATGCTCACGGGCAAATGCAAGCACTTCCTGCGGGCTGTAAAGAACATAGCCCATAGCAGTAAAACGCTCGAGATCTTGGGCCGACGGGAAGGAGTAGTAGCTCCCTCCTTGTTGCTGTTCAATGCACGATAGAGTTTCCCCGCTAGCGAGAGCTGCAATTGCCTGGACCAGTATCTCTACTCCCGATTCGTACAAGTCCAATACGTTGCCAAGATAAGACTTCTCTCTATCGAGCACTGCGCTGGTCGAAGCGATCACCCTGCCAGTATCGATACTGCCATCATCAATGGTATGCAACGTGGTGCCCAGTGCCTCATCGCCGGACAACATAGCCCAGAACGAGGCCATTACTCCCCGGTAATGGGGTAGCCTCCCGGAGTGAAGATTAATCACGCCCATCTTGGGCAGTGAAGATTAATCACGCCCATCTTGGGCACGGCGATAAGCGGGTCTTTGAGAATCCCGCCGTAACGGATCGAAACAATCAATTCTGGTGAAAAACTCGTAACGCGCGCAAGGCTGGCCGTCGAGTTGATATTATTCTCAATCGAGACTGGCTCAGACAGTAAGCGCGAAAATCCATCGAAGCCAGTCATACCCGGCGCGGAAGTCTCGCACAAAAGCGGAAAGACGAGCTCACTGAAGAGTTGTTGCTCAAAGAACTTTAGCGCCTGTAATTCTGGTCCATGCTGGCTTGAGCTGCCGACCGAGGAGGACAATAGCAGCTTTAATTCGTGACCCTGTAATCGCGGAAGCAGCAGGTTTAAAGCATAATTGCTCGCCAGATCGCTGTTGGCTAACAGCAGTATCTTCATGAAGTTTGCATCTCCATGCAGCTGGCGCTTGCCCTGGTACATCCCAGCCCGGCGAGCCCTGCCGAAGGCATTTGCAGCGCGATCACTGACTCATAGGTCACAGGGGTGCAGGAATAAGTCGGCCTGCCGAACATGTCGTCACCGTATATCTTCATTGGGCCCTACAGGTCGTTCTTGAGTTGATATCTAAGCCACTGAAGTTACAGCAAAAAATCTGACAAGAAAATCCCAGACTGAGGCTTGACTGCCCCTGGCACGGACCCTAAACTGCGCGCCTCTCTCAATTGAGACCCTATGTCCCCTTCGTCTAGTGGCCTAGGACACTGCCCTTTCACGGCGGTAACAGGGGTTCGAACCCCCTAGGGGACGCCACTCAATTATTCAGTTTCACCGAAAGACTATTCACACAGTAGCGCAGACCCGTGGGCTGGGGACCGTCTTCAAACACGTGTCCAAGATGAGAACCACATTTCTTACACATGATTTCAGTTCGGGTCATTCCATGAGTATGGTCTGAAGCTTCCTCTACTACCTCGGCATCTGCCGGTCTAAAGAAGCTGGGCCAACCACAGCCTGCGTCAAACTTACTGTCAGACATAAACAAGGCTTCGCCACAGCAACGACAATGGTATACGCCGTCTTCGGTTGTATCCCAGTATTCGCCTGTAAATGGCTGCTCGGTACCTTTTTCGCGGCAGACTTTATATTCTTCTTCAGTGAGCTTGTCACGCCAGTATTCGTTGTCTTTCATGCTTCCTCCGTTTTAACCATGCTCGCGACCGGATACAGTATTCGGTCATCGTAACCTGTTATGACCTCGCGGTAGCCACAGAGCTCTGCGTCCAGCTGCGGGTCATTGGTATCCACCAGTAGCGGCCTACCATCCAGACTGCTGATCTTTGATTTTGCGGCCACCACGGACACACCGTCAACGCCTACCGCGCGGATAACCTGTGGCGACAATTGTTGATTGCCACGGCCAAAAACATGGCCTTGCCCACCAATTGCGGTGACAAAAATTTTCGCCGGATCTGAGTATTCGGCGATTATCTCGAGTAAGTCAACTTCGTTTGCGTCTGCCAACAACAATTGCCGGTCGCGCACTACATCGACGCCCAACAGTGTATTGTCCAGACCGAGCTCTGCCATAATCGCCGCCGTCGTTGAACCTGGACCAATAATATACAGAAACCCCTGGTCCAGCTGCTCCGTCACCCATGCTGCAATGTCTGCCGCCACTAACTCTTGACTCTCTCTTCCACCCACTTTGGTGTGCTGCAGGTAGCGCCCTTCGCCTGGGACCTGCATATCACCGTAAAAGCGGCTACGAACCTGATCATGGCGAAACGCGTCCTCATCAATATCCCTGACTTCCTGTCGACGCAAGCCGACGAGACCACCCATCGCTAGCTCCTTAAGCAGCTCTCCAGCAGCTTCAGGAGAGACAGCAAACACGCCAGAGTGCATTTTTACGCCGGCAGGAACTCCCAAGACAGGAAAGCTGTCGCCTACGACATCGAAGATATCCCGGGCAGTGCCATCTCCCCCCACGAATACCAGCACATCTACCCCTACGGCCATGATTGCCTCGGCGGCCAGGCGTGTATCAGCGGCCGCGCTAAGCGTTGCGTTATGTTGCCCAACGCTACGATGTGAGAGCCCAAGCGAAGCGCAAAGATCCCCACCCATTGCCCCGCCCCAGGTCAAAATACTGACATGCTCGATAGTGCACAGACATTGCATTGCCCTGGCAGCTCGTTCATTTGAACGCTGCTTCTCAGTCGGAGACAGGGTCATTGCCAATGAGCGAAGCTCAGCACCGTCACTGCCTTTGAGTCCGCGGCTGCCGCCCAGACCTGCCAGAGGATTGACAATAAACCCGAGAGTTAAAGCAGGCATGAGCTAATCATCCCCAGCGATCGGGACACAGCCCATAGCGCTGACCAGTTTAGCCTGCGGGCCCAGCAAATCCTGAACAAGGACGGATTGCCCCGCCAGTTCACGCCGCTTCGCGTAGTGTTTACGAAGTTGATCAAACTCCAGGGCTTGTGTGTCGGAAGCGCGATCCAGCGTCGCACGACGCAGCAAACGATCGTCTTCTTCAATGCGATAGCAACAGCGAATCAACGCTCTGAGAGAATCTTCAATCGAGAGATGCTCAGGCAAACAGAGAGGTTTCCTGGCAGCAAGTGCTTGGTCTGGAAGCTCTGGCAGATTGATGCCCAAACTAGCCACCATGGCTGAACACAACATGTGTGTGGCTCGCAGCTTAGCGTCAAAACTATAGCCCGCGATATGCGCAGTACCCAGCTGGACTTTTGCCAACAACTCAGCATCGACTTGCGGCTCATGCTCCCACACATCTAAAACCACAGCAGGACTATCAGGGTGATTGAGTCTTTCCAGCAACGCATTGCCGCCGATGACGGGGCCACGGCTGGCATTGATCACCAGTTGCTCTTTGGCTAAGGCGGCCAGCTCAGTTTCGCCCAACAGGTGATAACTAGGCCAGGGTTCCCTATGAGTCAATTCCGGGTGCAGGCAGATCAGGTCACAGGCGAGTATTTCCTTAAGCGTGGCGTGTCCGGGCACGCTAGGTTCCGACAGCCAGGGGTCACAGACCCGGTAAGCTATACCCAAAGCTGAAAGCCGTGCCACCAGCGCCTTGCCAACGAGGCCATAGCCGACCACACCGACAGTACCACCAGCTCGTAACCGCTCAAGGTAATTGCCGTTATAGGCAATGGCTGCAATCACATATTCCACAACCGCATTGGCATTGGCACCCGGCGCAAAGGCGAATCCGATCTGCGCAGATCGTAGCCAGTCCAGATCCACATGATCGGTCCCGCTAGTGGCGGTTCCCACAAAGCGAACTGGAGTGCCTGCCAACAGATTAGCGTCTACCCGAGTGACTGAACGAACCAGGAGAGCGTCCACATCCTGCAATTGATCACGGCAAAGATTTCTACCTGGCGATCGCAAGATATCGACCCCGGAGCCTAAAATAGCTTCAACCGCGGGTATATTTTCATCTACTAAAATACGCAAAGTCACAATATTTACACCTCAGCCCCCAGTGCCTGCCAACGCTTGACCAGTGGCCCGCCGATGCCGAGCGAGTCGAGATAGTTAGCAACACGTTCGGTAGACTCAGCGGTCAGATGAAACTCGGGCAGGTTTTCCAGGCCCGGAATTTCACTTTGCAGGCGCGCTAACTCCCTGGAGAGTAATGCCTGTGGCCAATGTTCCTGCAATCTGTCCTTGATTCGCGACGCACCGCGCAGGGGCAGCGCTGCAACGCTGTCTATGTTTCGTTCTATATCATCCAGGCCACCCAGGCTGGAGATAACAGCGGCCGCAGTTTTTGCACCGACGCCGGGCACCCCAGGAATATCGTCGACGCTATCACCTACCAGCCCCAAATAGTCAGCGAACTGGTCAGGCGGGACGCCAAAACGAGCTTGAAAAGCAGCGCGATCCAGAGTCTGATCAGATGCAAAATCCCACCATTGGTCGCTATTCTCTACCAGCAACTGCCCCAGGTCTTTATCGCGAGTGACCACGGTGGTTGACAGCTTTTTCGTACGAGCAAGTCTTGCCAGCGTGGCCAGATAATCATCTGCCTCGTAACGCTCGCCACCGTAACTGGGAATACCGCATAAATCGGTCAATGTTCTGCACGCCCGCAGCTGGAACGCCAGGGCCTCATCTGGCAAGGTTCGACTGGCCTTGTAACCCGGATATAACTCGTTGCGAAAGCAACTGCCCAAACTTTCATCAAAGGCCGCAGCCAGCCAGGGTGACTGCCGTGTTCGCTTGACGAAGTCGCATAGGAAGCTGGCGTAACCGTAGACCGCGTTTAGCGACATTCCGTCGGCTGTATGCCACTGATCAGGCATGGAAAACCAGGCTCTAAATATGTAGATGGAGGAGTCCAGTAGCCAGACGCGCTGCTTCATGATCAGGCCAGTGCCTCGGCCTCAAAATTAAGGCTGTCTATATCGACTCCGGTTTTGAATTCGTCGGCCAGCGACTCAAAAAACTGCAGCGCGCGAACAGGCAGGCCATGGAACTGCCACTGCCTTGCCTGCGCAGCTACGCTGCTTCGAAAGCAGCGAGTATCGGGTAGCTCACCGCTGTCGCAAAAATTATCAACGCTGATTTGAAAAGGGTAACTACACGCCAGCGAAAAATACCACTCCAATGCCTGTGGTTTGACCTCAACTGCCTCAAACGATTTTTGTTGCTTGTTGCTTCGCCCTTCCGGCGCATACCAATAACCGAAGTCTACTTGCTTGCGCCGCTGTGCACCGGCAATGCACCAGTGGGCAACTTCGTGCAGTGCACTGGCAAAAAAGTCTTCTCGATAGAATAATAAGTGCAGGTCATATTCCGGCTCAGCCGGCTGATAAAATGGCTCCGCCGCGCCACCGAGCAGGCGTGTATTCTCAGACTGTTGAAAGCATTCGTTAAATACTGACTCAAGACGGGTACATGCCATGCTCTGCGAACTTATTGCAGCAGCCATTAATCATCACCTTTCTTGCGCAGCCAGAAGCGATATTGGCCATCAAGTGTGTCCTGCTTCAATAAAGTATGTCCTAGAAAGTGACAAAACTTCGGGATGTCGCGCTCAGTTGACGGGTCCGTAGCTACCACCAGCACAACCTCATCAACACCCACATCCCTAATTTTGTTGTGTAATAGCATGACCGGCTCAGGACAAAGTAGCCCGGTAGCATTCAGAATGTGGTCCGCATCTATCGACATTTGGCTGTGCTAGTCCTGTAATAGCGCCTGCAGCTGATCTGCAGCCACCAGGTCCCATTGCTCACTTTCGGTGTCGAAGAGAATCGCCACCTCTTCCCTTTCGAGTTGGCGGCGCAGGTTGCCCGCCTTTTGCTCCAGGGTCAACTCCACGGCACCGTAGTCGGTGCCATCCCGGCTGGCGAACTCCTCCAGCAGCGCCTGCAAGACATCCTCACTCAGGCGATTCAGTGGGACCTGTACATACGAAGACATCTTTTTTGCTTGCTCCTTCTGTGCGCCCCAATTGCGGGTTAATATACGACCTGCGCGTTTTAATGTGGAGACAAATTGGTGGCAACATCCTACATCATTACCTTTATCGGCGATGACCGCCCTGGATTAGTGGAACAACTATCCAGCGTCATCGAAAGCAATAGTGGCAATTGGCACGAAAGCAGGCTCTCTCAATTAGGCGGCAAGTTCGCGGGACTAATATTGGTGTCCCTGCCTACAGCCAGCGGCGCAGACCTTGAGGCGAAACTCAAGGCCCTGTCCCTAAGCGGTCTGAGCGTGCGGGTCACGCCCACCTCGGATGATTTTGTCACTAACGGAGCCAAAGCCATCACTCTTACTGTTCTGGGTCCCGATCGATTGGGAATAGTCCGCGAAATTTCCCGTGCGCTGGCAGAACGCGAAATCAACGTGGTGGAAATGGATAGCAAGGTTTGCAGTGCAGCCATGAGCAATGAACTCCTGTTTGAAGCCCGGATAGACGCTCAGATTCCAGAAAGCACCAATATGGATGATCTTCATGACACCCTGGACGAAATCGCCAACTCTATGACTCTGGATATCGACCTGGAATAGGCTTATTCGCCCTTATGCAATAGTTTGCTTAGACCGACCCACAAACCAACGCAGACCGCAGCACAGGTAATAACCATCCCGATAACAGCCACTGTCGTTAGCAGCAGATTGAGCATGTCAGCCCAGGGAATGCCGAACTGATCGACCGCAGACCAGACCAGGGCAGCCATAGCTGCCACGCCCAGCAACAAGGTGCGATAGTATTTTCGGGTAGCCTTACTCAACTGCTTACTCTGGCCTGGCGGCAGGAATCGCAGGTGTATCGCAGACCACATCGGCATTTTGACCGCGATGGCGCAGCAAATGATCCATAAGCACGATCGCCAACATCGCTTCAGCAATGGGTGTGGCTCGAATCCCTACACAGGGATCGTGACGGCCGTGAGTAACCATTTCCATGGCTTGCCCCTGAGTATCGATAGTCGCCCCTGGTTGGCGAATACTTGAAGTTGGCTTGAGTGCGATACTGACAGTAATGTCCTGGCCGCTTGAAATGCCACCTAGAACACCACCCGCGTTATTGCCGACAAACCCCTCGGGCGTTAGCAAGTCGCGATGCTCGGTTCCCTTCTGTTCAATACTGTCAAAACCGGCTCCCACCTCCACTCCTTTCACGGCATTAATACCCATCATAGCGTGCGCGATATCAGCATCGAGGCGATCGAAGATTGGTTCGCCCAACCCAGGCATCACATTGCTCGCTACCACGTTGATCCGCGCGCCAATTGAGTTGCCTTCCTTATTAAGGGCCGTCATGTATTTTTCTAATTTCGGAATAGCATCAGCATCGGGGCAAAAGAACGGGTTGGTTTCAACCAACGACCAATCGAGTGTTTGCGCGCGAATGGGACCTAGCTGCGCCAGATAACCGCGTACTTCAATCCCGTATCGGCTCAACAGGTACTTCTTGGCGATCGCTCCAGCGGCAACGCGCATGGCTGTCTCACGAGCAGACGATCGACCGCCACCGCGATAATCGCGGAAGCCATACTTCTGGTTGTAGCTGTAATCCGCGTGGGCTGGACGGAAAGTATTAGCTATTCCTGAATAATCCTTCGAGCGTTGATCGGTATTTTCGATAAGCATGCCGATGGAGGTGCCCGTCGTTTTGCCTTCAAAAACACCCGACAAAATACGCACTTCGTCAGCCTCGCGGCGCTGTGTAGTAAACCGCGAGGTGCCGGGCTTGCGTCTATCCAGGTCACCCTGCAAGTCTGCTGCACTGAGCTCCAGACCTGGAGGACAGCCATCGACGATACAGCCCAGCGCGGGGCCGTGGCTTTCACCAAAACTGGTGACCGTGAAAAGTTTTCCTATGCTGTTACCGGACATTGACCCTACACAACCTGAGTTTAAAGCCAGTCATTATACCGATTATCTACACAGACTGGCGCTGTATTCCTGTAATTCCTTGGCGCTAAGGGCAAACACCCCATGGCCGCCATGTTCAAACTCCAACCAGGTAAAAGGCACCAGCGGATAAACCTGCTCCAGCGTCTCCCAGCTATTGCCGACTTCCACCACCAGCAAACCGTCCTCGTGTAGATAATTTGCCGCCTGAGAAAGGATCCTGCGAGTGAGAGCCAGACCATCTGGGCCGCTGCCCAGCGACAGCTCTGGCTCATGATGATACTCGGCAGGCATGGAGGCGAGGTCTGCGCTATCGACATAAGGAGGATTAGACAAAATCAGGTCATAGCGTTTCTCAGGCAGTTCATCGAATAAATCCGATTGGTAAATCTCCACCCTGTCCGTTAACTGCAGCCGCGCACGATTTTCTTTTGCTAGCGCGAGTGAGTCCGCATCCAGATCAGCAAGGTCAACGCTAGCCTGCCCATGGTGGGCAGCGGCGAGGCCAATACAGCCCCCGCCGCAGCATAAGTCCAGAATCGTCTGCGGTGGCGGGCCATAATACCAAGGCTGGTAATCGCGAAGAATCAGCTCGGCAATGGGAGAGCGGGGAATAATTGCTCTGCGATCACAGGAAAACTCCAGACCTGCAAACCACGCTCGCCCGAGCAGGTAAGGTAGCGGCATGTGCTGGTCGATCCGGCGAGTTAACAACGCATGGATTTCCTCTGCCTGAAGCGCTGCGACTGGGTGCGGCAGCGCACTGTCATCCGTATCCACTGGCAACTGCGCAACAGACAGCACCAGTTGCACTGCCTCGTCCCAGGGGTTATCTGTACCGTGGCCATAAAACACGTCGCTGTCATTCAGCCGTTCCCAGCAGAACTGGATGGCCTGGCCCACTGTCAGGTCGGAAGCGTGTAAAGCAGAAAACTCTTTCATAGGTGCAGTTTAACCGCCATGAAGCCTGGTTTGCTATGGCAAAGCTCGATTGATACCATCCCCGACCTGTAGGCTCTGTGGGCCAAAACCCTTATAAATACTGGGAGAATAAGCGTTGGAAAAGCATTGGGCGGAAATCATCAAGTCGATTGGAGAGGACCTGGACAGACCCGGCTTGATCGATACACCGAAGCGCGCGTCGAAGGCCTTTGAGTTCCTGACACATGGCTACGGTTTATCGGTTGATGAAGTCGTTAACGAGGCTCTGTTTCCCTCTGAGTCCAGCGAGATGGTCCTGGTTCAGGACGTGGAGCTTTACTCATTGTGTGAGCACCACCTGCTGCCCTTTATTGGCAAATGTCACGTCGCCTACCTGCCTACCGGCAAAGTGCTGGGTCTTTCCAAGGTAGCTCGCATTGTTGACGTGTTTGCTCGCCGGTTGCAAATTCAGGAGTCTCTGACCACCCAGATTGCCCAGACCATTATGGATGTGACCAACGCATCCGGGGTCGGCGTTATTATTGAGGCACGGCACATGTGTATGATGATGCGCGGCGTAGAAAAACAAAACTCTATGATGAAAACCTCAGCAATGCTCGGTAATTTTCGCTCCTGCCAGGCGACGCGAGACGAATTCCTCCAAATACTGCAGTTGCGAACCTAACGCACTAGGGTTTAATTTCCAACAGCTCCGCGTGCAAATACTGACGGTCAGCCGTTCGCGCGGAGCTGAATAAAACCAGTCGGTATTCGTCGCCCTCAGCAGGGGCATAGACCCGATAACGTTGCAGATCGTCCCTGCCATAAAGCACTCGCTCCCCAAACACCCGATTTGCCCACTGCACACCCTGGCCGCAACTGCGCCCCTCACAGGAAAACAGAAGTTGTCCACCTTTTACGGCCGCTTCGAGCTCTGCCAACACCTCGCTAGAGCTAAAGCCGTCGGTAATTTGCCAGGTATAACGCACCAATCTACCGTTGAGACGTTCACTCGTTTTGAAACGCCAGGCGCCTCTCACCTTCTGCATGGCACCTAAACCAATCTCGTAATCAACCACGGACGCATCGCTTTGATTGACGATTACTGCGTGTGGATAAGCGTTAAAGCGTGCTAACAGCTCCACTGGTGGCTCTGCATATGCAAACGATACCAGTGTCAATGACATTACCAACAAAGCTATAAAGCCCTTTATCATTCGCTACAACTCCTCATTGAACAAGAATGACTGAATTCTGGTACTGAGTGTAGCGACCCCTTGCTCCATATGGAAATGGTGACCACCCGGAAATGTCTCCAGCACCAGATCAGAAACCCGATCACCCAAGGATGTAAACTCGCTCGAGTGCGTCTCAGACAGGCCTCTCTCTGCCATTAGCAGCAAGGTAGGCATCGTTAATTCCTGCACTACTGTATCCACCTGGTCTTGGGTGAGTTTGACCGCCGAGGCGCCTCGCAGGCGAGGGTCGGTCGCCCAGGTGAAGCCTCCCTCCACCGGAGTTAAGTTCCTACAAACAATGAGTCGTGATGCCTCTGCGTTGAGCCCCTGCTCCTCTCGGGCCGACACAGCAAGATCCATGCTTTTGTATATCCGTGTCTGCCGGTTCTGAAGCCGTTTTTTATCAATCACATAGCGGCGCATTTGAGAGACGAATTCACCCGCTTCCAGCGGCGGTGGTGAAACCCCATCCAGCAAAACCAGGTGATGAATTTTTTCCGGAAAACTGGCGGCAAGGATAGAGGCAATAATGGCACCTCTGGAATGCCCGATAAGATCAAAGCGATCCCAGCCCAGTTGCTGGACAACGCCTAAAACCTGGGGAAGATCATCATATATCTGGTAGGTGGCATCGGCCGAACGCCTGCTGGACTTACCGTGCCCCGTAAGGTCCAGGGCAATAACGTGAAAGTCTGCTAACTGAGGTGCCAACATGGCAAAGCTATTAGCATTGTCCAGCCAGCCATGCAGCGCCAGCAAGGGCTTTTTCTCAGTATCTCCCCAGGACAGCCCGGCAATATGCAAACCATCAACTTCCCAGCTACGTTCTGTTGCGCCTGATGGCGTCATTGGCTTGTCTCGAAATGAGGCGGTTGCACACTGAAGCATAGAGAAGCACAGCCTGGTCCTACTGCATCCATTTCCAGCGTTGCCAGCCCGCCGGGAAGCAAAGGCGCAACCAGTCCGTATTCACCCAGGTAATAATCAATCAGCGATGACACAAGTGGCTGATGGGAAACCAATAGCAAATGGCCTGGGATTTCACCACCAGCCAGCAAACCCTCCAGCGCTGTATCGACTTCGTTGGGCCGACAGCCCGGAATCAACGCCCGTGAAGATTGCGCAATAGCCTGCGTAAAGTGAGTTTCAATAATATTGCACGTCTGTTCGGTTCTGACCCACTCACTGTAAAGCAACCGTCCGGGCACTGGCAGTTTGTAATCTTCGCAGTAGTTCGCAAATCGACGGCAACCACGGTCAACATCGCTGCGTCCATGGTCGGTTAATTCACGCACTCGGTCTGTCACGGCGCTGCCCGCTTCTCCATGGCGCCAGATGGTAAGAATCATGCTTATTCCTTCGACTATCGAACTAACGGGTCACAAATTCAACGTCCTGTGCTTCCTCGGTGTGCATCATATCATCGAACACATCTACAACGGGTCGATGCTCATACAAAATGGCGTAAAGGCCTTTGACTAAAGGCATGTGAACTCCTCGCCGATCAGCCTCTGCTTTGAGGAGGCCCAGAGTATTAATGCCCTCCGCCACCTGGTCCATCTCACCCAGAATTTCTTCCAGCGGCTGCCCCTTGCCAAGGGCAAGCCCAACTCGGTAGTTTCTCGACAAAGCAGAGGAACAGGTTACAACCAGGTCCCCTACCCCGGACAAACCGAGAAATGTCATAGGATTTGCCCCCATATGCACGGCAAAGCGAGACATCTCCGCCAACGAACGCGTGAGTAACATACCGACAGTATTTTCGCCGAACCCCAGGGCCGCACCGACTCCAGCCAGAATGGCATAAACGTTCTTGAGCGCACCACCCAGTTCGACGCCAAACATGTCGTGTGAACTGTAGATAAGAAATGAATTGCAGTGCAACAAATCATGAACCAGGCTGTTAATGGAGCGCAGGTCACTGGCAATCACCGAAGCAGATACCTTACCTGCGGCGATCTCCCCCGCCAGATTAGGGCCTGACAGAACACCCCGGGGATTATCGGGTAATTCTTCAAGCAAAATTTGGCTCATCAGGCTGAAGCTGCCGGGTTCAATGCCCTTGGTCAGGCTAATCACCAGGGTGTTTGCGGCTATCAGTGAGCGCAATTCGAGCACCACCTCGCGAAAAGACTGACTGGGCACTGCCACGAAGATGATATCTACGGCAGAGACAGCTTCCTGCAGGTCAGTGGTTGCCCTCAGCTTGTGGTCCAAGCTGTAGCCCGGAAGATAATCGGTGTTTTCGTGGCTTTCATTGATAGTCTGGGCACGACCAGCGTTGCGCAGCCAGAGCTGAACATGATTACCGTTGCCAGCGACAATATTGCCGATAACAGTACCGAAACTGCCACCGCCAAGCACGGCAACCGCGTATGAATCCGACATACTCAATCCGTATTATTATTTTTTAGTTGGAACCGGGGCTCCAGTCTAACAGATAGTTCGCGATGGACTGACGCAAAAGGCCCCGGTGAAACGATGGGGCCTCTTGCGAGAAGGGTGAGGCTATTTACCGCTGAGTGTCAGCAGCAACTTGTTTAACCTTGATACATAGGCCGCGGGATCTTCCAACTGACCTCCCTCTGCCAGGTTTGCCTGGTCGAACACAACAGACGCCAAATCTGCAAATCGATCCTCATCCGGCTCCTGATCCAGCATCTCCAGCAACGGGTGACCCGGGTTAACCTCCAGAATAGGCTTGCTCTCAGGTACAGGTTGACCCGCGGCCTCCATGATACGACGCATTTGTGCGCCCATGTCATGATCGCCCACAACAAGGCAGGCCGGTGATTCGGTCAAGCGAGTAGTAGCGCGAACTTCTTCGACTTGCGCTTCCAGCACTTTACCCAAGCGCTCTACCAGAGCCTCACTGTCTTTCTCCAGCTTTTCCTGCTCTGCTTTTTCTTCATCAGAGTCAGTAGCGAGGTCCAGGGCACCGCGTGCGACGTCCTGGAACTGTTTACCGTCAAAGTCCTGAAGATGATTCATTAACCAATCGTCCACACGGTCTGTCAGTAACAGCACTTCGATGCCCTTTTTCCTGAATACCTCAAGATGCGGGCTGTTCTTTGCTGTATTGAAATTTTCAGCTACCACATAAAAGATTTTCTCCTGCGATTCCTGCATTCGAGAGATATAATCTTCCAGTGACTGATCCTGGGCTTCGGTATCAGTCTGGGTACTGGCGAAACGTAGTAATTTAGCGATTTTTTCCTTGTTGGCGAAGTCCTCTGCCGGACCTTCTTTTAATACCTGTCCAAACTCCTTCCAGAACTCCGCGTAATCATCACCGTCTTTCTTGGCAAGCTTACCCAGCATGTCCAGTACACGTTTGGTAACGGCGCTACGCATTGAATCTACGGCCGCGTCCTGCTGTAAAATTTCGCGCGAGACATTCAATGGCAGATCGTTTGAGTCGACCACCCCTTTCACAAACCGCAGGTACAACGGCAGGAACTGCTCGGCATCGTCCATGATGAAGGTACGCTGGACATAGAGTTTGAGCCCGCGAGCCATTTCCCGATTCCACATATCAAAAGGCGCACGTTTTGGAAGGTACAGCAGGCTGGTGTACTCGAATTTCCCTTCTACACGGTTATGGCTCCAGCTCAGCGGCTCATCGAAGTCGTGGGATACGTGCTTATAAAATTCTTTATATTCCTCGTCCGACACCTCTGTGCGGCTGCGCGTCCACAGGGCAGTAGCTTCATTGACTGCCTCGTACTCGGGCGCCGCTTCAGTCACCTCTTCCCCTTCATCTTCGGCGGCGGGCACACTAGGCTTGAGCATTATCACTGGCACCGAGATGTGATCGGAATACTTCTTAATGACGCTGCGAACACGATAGTCCTCTGCAAACTCCTCACTGCCCTCCTTCAGAAACAAGGTAATGCTGGTTCCACGTGCCTCTTTGTCCTTGGCCTCAACCGAAAATTCGGATTCCCCATGGGATTCCCACACTACTCCAAGGTCGGAAGCGTCTCCGGCCTTTCGGGTATGAACCGCTACCCGGTCAGCGACGATGAAAGCAGAGTAGAAGCCAACGCCAAACTGGCCTATGAGCTGGGAGTCCTTCTGCTGGTCGCCGGTCAGGTTCTCCATAAAAGCGGCGGTTCCAGACTTGGCAATGGTGCCCAGGTGCTCAACCACCTCGTCCCGGTTCATGCCGATGCCGTTATCGGTAATCGTGATCGTTCCCGCTTCTTTGTCGACATCTACCTGGACCTGATAATCCCCTTGTCCTTCCAATAGAGATTCATCTGCCAAGGCCGCGAAGCGCAGCTTATCGATTGCGTCTGACGCATTGGAGATCAGCTCACGCAGAAAGATCTCTTGATTGGAATAGAGAGAGTGAATCATCAGGTGAAGCAGTTGCTTCGCCTCAGTCTGGAAGCCCATGGTTTCCTTTTTTACATCGGCAGTCATTTGTTAACCTCTGTTGCTAACTCATTGAAATTGAATAGGATTTCTCTGTAACGCAGATATGGGGGCCAGTTAAAGTGATTTCAAGGGCGGCAACGGGAAATCAGCGGCTTAAATGGTCAAGCCGGTAATGACCAAATGAACGGGTTTCGGGTTCAGCAGCAACGAAAAAGGGCTCATCTTACAATGAGCCCTTTTAACGTGTTGCGCCTTTAAAGTTGCAATTACCAGCCGGTAATCTCACCTAAAGCAGTGCCGATTTCAGCCAGCGAGCGAACGGTCTTTACACCGGCGTCTTCCAGGGCTGCAAACTTCTCATCCGCCGTTCCCTTGCCACCGGAAATAATCGCGCCAGCATGTCCCATGCGCTTGCCTTTGGGCGCTGTCACACCAGCAATGTAGGACACCACCGGCTTGGTCACGTTAGCCTTGATGTAGGCCGCTGCTTCCTCTTCCGCGGTACCACCAATTTCACCAATCATAACGATAGCTTCGGTAGCAGGGTCATTCTGGAACATCTCCAGAATATCGATAAAGTTAGAACCCGGTATGGGATCGCCACCTATGCCTACGCAAGTCGATTGCCCGTAGCCTGCGTCAGTGGTCTGCTTAACCGCTTCGTAGGTCAGGGTGCCCGAGCGCGATACAATGCCTACCTTGCCAGGCAGGTGAATATGGCCGGGCATGATACCGATCTTGCACTCACCGGGAGTAATGACTCCGGGACAGTTAGGCCCAACCAGTCGTACACCCAACTCATCACACTTAACCTTTGCTTCGAGCATATCAAGTGTTGGAATTCCCTCGGTGATGCACACAATCAGCTTTACGCCACCATTGGCCGCTTCCAGGATTGAGTCCTTACAAAACGGTGCCGGAACGTAAATCACAGACGCATCTGCGCCAGTCGCTGCCACGGCTTCGACAACGGTGTTAAAAACGGGCAAGCCAAGATGTTCTTGCCCGCCTTTACCGGGGGTCACACCACCGACCATCTTCGTACCGTATTCGATAGCCTGCTCTGAGTGGAAGGTGCCCTGTGAACCAGTGAAGCCCTGGCAAATAACTTTGGTATTTTTGTCTATGAGAACGCTCATTATGCCGCTCCTCCTGCTGCTTTAACTGCCTGCTGAGCAGCGTCTGTGAGGCTGGTAGCGGCAATAATATTTAAACCACTGTCGGCCAATACTTTTTGGCCCAGTTCCGCGTTATTGCCCTCAAGGCGCACAACAACCGGCACTTCAACACCGATCTCTTCAACCGCCCCAATAACACCCTCTGCAATGAGGTCACAGCGAACAATGCCGCCGAAGATATTGATGAGCACCGCCTTAACATTATCGTCTGAAAGAATGATCTTAAACGCTTCAGAGACACGCTCTTTGGTGGCACCGCCGCCCACGTCCAGGAAATTGGCGGGGAAGCCGCCGTGTAAGGCAACGATGTCCATGGTACCCATAGCCAGGCCTGCGCCGTTGACCATGCAACCAATGTTGCCGTCAAGGGCTACATAGTTGAGTTCCCACTGCGCCGCATGCGACTCGCGCTCATCATCCTGCGAAGGGTCGTGCATCTCGCGCAATTGAGGCTGGCGATACAGAGCATTGCTATCGACTCCCAGTTTGGCGTCCAGGCAGTGAAGATTACCTTCGTCTGTGATCACCAGCGGGTTAATTTCAATGAGTGCGAGATCCTTATCGATAAACATCTGCGCAAGGCCCATGAAAATTTTCACGAACTGTTTAATCTGCTCGCCTGCCAGACCCAACTGGAAAGCCAATTCACGTCCCTGATAGGGTTGCGGACCCACCAGGGGATCAACGGTAGCGCGAAGAATCTTTTCTGGAGTTTCTTCTGCAACGGTTTCAATTTCTACGCCACCTTCAGTGGAGGCCATGAAAACAATGCGGCGAGAGGAACGATCGACAACTGCGCCCAGATATAACTCTTCTGCAATGTCAGTGCAGGACTCAACCAGAATCTTGCTGACCGGCTGGCCGTTCTCATCAGTCTGGTAGGTCACCAGGTTCTTGCCCAGCCAGTTCGAGGCAAATTCGCGAATTTCATCTTTGGTCTTAACCAGCTTCACTCCGCCAGCCTTGCCGCGACCACCGGCGTGCACCTGGGCTTTTACTACCCACATGTCGCCACCAATCAAATCGGCCGCTTCTGCCGCTTCCAGTGGAGTATCAACCGCATACCCTTTAGAAACCGGCAATCCGTAGTCGGCAAACAGTTGCTTGCCCTGGTACTCATGAAGATTCATGTGTTGTCCTGTTTTTTAAATAGCTATTGCTGCTCTAGTTTCGGCTTTTGCGACTTAGCTGCAAGAAGCCCCTTGGTTACTCGCGAACGCTGGCGATTATTCTTGATTTACGCGCGCGAGCGAAGTCTACTTACGTTTCTTCCTGTTGGCGATGTGAATTGCATGCCCGTCCACTGCCAGTGCAGCTTCGTGAACCGCCTCGGATAATGTGGGATGACCGAACACGGTCAGAGCCAGATCCTCTGCACTGGAACCAAACTCCATGGCAATAACGACCTGTTGAACCAGGTCAGCGGCTGAGGGGCCGACAATATGACAGCCCAGGATTCGATCGGTCTCTTCGTGGGCCAACAACTTGACCAGGCCATCGGAATCATTAGCAGCGAGTGCCCTGCCGCTGGCGACAAACGGAAAGGTGCCAGACTTGTAAGGCACGCCCTCGGCCTTTAGCTGCTGCTCAGTCTTACCCACTGCCGCTACCTCAGGGTGGGTATATACTACTGAAGGAATACAATCGTAATTCAATTGCGCTGGTTTTCCGGCAATTCGCTCCGCGACCATAACACCTTCTTCCGAGCCCTTATGAGCAAGCATTGGCCCGCGGACTACATCACCTACCGCATAAACATGAGGCGCCTCGGTTTCACAAAACTCATTAACGAAAATGAAGCCTCTTTCATCAAGCGTCAGACCGCTGTCGGTGGAGAACAGTTCTTCGGAGCGCGGTCGGCGACCGACTGCCACAATTAATTTATCGAAGGTTTCACTGTGCTCACCATCGGCAGAAGAGTAGGACACTAACACTTTACCGTCCTTGACCTCGGAAGCGGTAACCCGCGCGCCAAGACGTATATCCAAACCCTGCTTTCTTAATATCTTTGCTGTTTCTTTGGAAATTTGGGCATCCATCATGGGCAGGAATTCATCCAGGGCCTCGAGCACAACCACTTCAGCACCCAAACGTCCCCAGACACTGCCCAGCTCCAGTCCGATCACCCCTGCACCAATAACGCCAAGGCGCTCGGGTATAGCCTGAAACTCCAGAGCACCGGTTGAATCAACAATAGTGTCGCCATTTACAGGTGCGGGAGGAATATTTACGGGGAGTGATCCTGCGGCAATGATGACATTGTCCGCTTCCAGAATCTGTACGTTGCCATCCTTATCGGTTACTTCGACCTTCGCGCCGGCCAGCACCTTGCCCGTGCCAGCAACAGGTGTCACGCCGTTGTGTTTGAACAGTCCGGCCACACCGCCTGTCAATTGGTCAACAATCTTGTCTTTACGCTCTAACATCGCGGGCACATCGATTGTGGTCTCACCCACGCTAATACCATGAACACTGAAGTCGGACACTGCTTCATGATATTTCTGGCTTGAGTCCAGCAACGCTTTAGAAGGGATACAGCCAACATTCAGGCAGGTGCCGCCTAAACGAACCTTCCCCTTGTCATCCAACCACTGCTCGACGCAGGCAGTAGAAAGGCCCAGTTGCGCTGCCTTGATGGCAGCCACATAGCCAGCGGGCCCAGCGCCAATGACCACTACATCGAATTTATCAGACATGTTCATTCCCGTTAAAAATTAAATATGCACTCGCGGCCATGGCCTGAGTGGATGCAATTGGTATCACAGCTGCAGCAGGATGCGTGCCGGGTCCTCGATCAGGTCTTTGACGGCCACCAGGAATTGCACTGCGCTCTTGCCATCGACCAGGCGATGGTCATAAGACAATGCCAAGTACATCATCGGCAATATCACCACCTCACCATTAACGGCCATGGGACGCTCCTGTATCTTATGCATACCCAAGATGCCCGTCTGCGGAGGATTGAGGATAGGCGTAGACATCAGTGAGCCAAAAACGCCTCCGTTCGTGACGGTAAAGGTGCCTCCGGTCATGTCCTCAATGGTCAGTTTATTATCACGTGCACGCAAACCCATATCGCGGATTGCAGCTTCCACATCGGCGACGCTCATAAAGTCAGCATCGCGCAGCACTGGCACGACCAGACCTCCTTCGGTAGAGACCGCGACACCAATATCCTGATAGCCGTGATAAACAACATCGTTACCGTCTATGGAGGCATTCACTTCGGGGTATCGCTTCAACGCTTCACAGGCCGCTTTTACAAACATACCCATAAACCCGAGGCGGGTGCCGTTATGCGCTTTCTCGAATTTTTCTCTGTACTTGCTGCGCAAGGCCATCATCGGCGCCATATTAACCTCGTTAAAGGTCGTCAGCATGGCTGTTTCCTGAGTGGCATTGAGCAAGCGCTCTGCAATCTTCGCCCGCATTCGGGTCATGGGAACCCGTTTCTCTACCCTCTCTCCAGTGGGTGCTACTGGAACATCGGGCACTGCGGCCGGCTGTGGCTCTGGTGCGGCGGTAACTGGCGCGGCACTGGCGGCGTCTTTCATGTGTTTTAAGATATCTTCTTTGGTGATTCGTCCGTTCTTGCCGGTGCCCGAGATTTTGCCGATATCCAGCTGATGTTCTTCCACTAATTGTCTGGCAGCGGGACCCAACAAGGCCGCGACATCTTCCTCAGCCGCAGCCTCAATGGCAGGAACCTCTGCAGTAGAATCCTCTGCAGCTGGCGCGGCAACAGCGACGCCCTGCTCCAAAGTCGCCAGCAGTTGCTCGCTTTCAATGGTGTCGCCTTCCTGAACATGCATTTTTGCCAGCACGCCATCCTCAGGTGCAACGACTTCCATCACCACTTTGTCGGTCTCAATTTCGACAATAAGTTCATCGCGGGAAACGGCCTCACCTTCCTGCTTATGCCAGGCTGCTACTTCGCCATCTGCTACCGACTCGGGAAAAGCTGGAGCCTTAATTTCAATCGCCATAAGTATTCCTTCGCGCTATGACTACCGCGGCACCTCAGGTGCCAGGGCTTGGTTGATAAATGATTCAAGTTGTTCCAAATGTAGAGCCATATAACCCGCCGCACTTGACGCCGAGCCTTCTCTGCCAACAAAGTGCAGATAAGCCTCTTTCTTGTGATTGGCTAATGCTCGACGCATATGATGCTGACTGGAGTACCAGGCACCCTGATTCATGGGTTCTTCCTGACACCACACTGCTTCTTTCAAGCTCGGGTACTGCTGCAACACATCCAGCAAATCTCCTTCCGGGAAGGGATAAAGCTGTTCCATCCGAATAATAGCGATATCGTCGATGTTTCGAGTTCTGCGCGCGGCTCGTAAGTCGTAGTAGACTTTACCGCTACAAATGACCACGCGCGTGACTTTGGTCTTATCCAGGTCATCGGACTCGTCCAGAACGTTATAGAACTGCCCTTCGGCCAGATCTTCGACCGTCGACACTGCTTCCTTGTGGCGCAGCAGGCTTTTGGGAGACATCACCACCAATGGCTTGCGCAAAGGACGAATGGCCTGTCGGCGCAGCATGTGAAAAACCTGCGCAGGTGTTGTAGGTACACACACCTGAATATTATGCTCGGCACAAAGTTGTAAGAAACGCTCCAGACGTGCCGACGAATGCTCTGGCCCCTGCCCCTCGTAACCGTGAGGCAACAGCATAGTCAAACCACAAAGGCGCTGCCACTTGTGCTCACCGCTGGTAATAAACTGATCGATCACCACCTGGGCGCCATTGGCAAAGTCACCAAACTGGGCCTCCCATATCACCAGGCCCTGAGGCAAAGTTGTGGCATAGCCATACTCAAAAGCCAGTACAGCTTCTTCTGAAAGTAAAGAATCGTAAATATCAAAGGAAGCCTGGTCCTTTGACACGTGTTGCAGTGGGATATAACTGCCTTCTTCTTTCTGATTGTGCAGGACCGCATGACGGTGAGAGAAAGTACCGCGACCCACATCTTGCCCGGTCAGACGCACAGGGTAACCTGCCTCCAACACGCTGGCATAAGCCATGGTCTCAGCGAAGCCCCAGTTGATTGGCGCTGCCCCTGCTCCCATCTTCCGCCTGTCCTCAAGAATTTTAGCGACCTGGCGCTGAATCGGAAAGTTATCCGGCGGCACATTGATATCGTGAGCCAAAGTTTGCAGCTTATGAATATCGATCGTGGTATCGGCTTCATCGGTCCACACATGACCGATATAAGGAGACCAGTCTACATACAATGTTTTGTTGGGCTTGCTGACCAGGCTGCTCACCAGCGGCTCTCCCCTGTCCAGGGACTCGCGATACCGGTCAACCAGGTACTTATCTTCTTCCTCTGTCACTGCGCCAATGCCAACGAGTTTGGCCGCGTACAAATCGCGCGTAGTCTTGTGTTTGCGGATCGTCTGGTACATCAAAGGTTGCGTCACGGAAGGTTCGTCCGCTTCGTTATGACCGCGACGTCGATAACAAATCAAATCAATGACAACGTCTTTCCTGAACTCGGTTCGATAATCGACGGCCATTTGAGTCACAAACAGGACCGCCTCTGGATCGTCGGCGTTGACATGAAAAATCGGCGCCTGCACCATCTTGGCAACGTCGGTGCAGTATTCGGTAGAACGCGCGTCTTCACGCTTGTGAGTCGTAAACCCTACCTGATTATTAAGCACGATGTGGATGGTGCCGCCCGTCTTGTAAGCACGCGTCTGGGACATCTGGAATGTTTCCATCACGACCCCCTGACCGGCAAAGGCAGCGTCACCGTGAATCACAATAGGCGTAACGAGCTCGCCATTTTCATCCTTGCGCCGCTCCTGCCGAGCGCGCACTGAGCCCTCGACTACGGGTGACACAATTTCCAGGTGCGAGGGATTAAACGCCAAAGCCAGGTGGAGCTCCCCGCCAGCGGTCATCACGTTGGAAGAGAAACCTTGGTGGTACTTCACGTCACCAGAGGTTTCGTACTCAACCTTGCCTTCAAATTCATCGAACAGCTCTGAAGGATTCTTACCGAGTACATTGATCAATACATTCAAGCGGCCCCGGTGAGCCATGCCAATAACGATTTCCTGCACGCCGTGGTTGCCTGAGCGCTGAATCATTTCTTCCAGCATTGGAATCAAGCTTTCGCCACCTTCCAGACCGAAGCGCTTCGTACCCGGGTACTTCGATCCCAGCGATTTTTCCAGGCCTTCTGCGTTGATCAGGTGTCGCAGCAGAGTCAGCTGCACTTCCCGGCCGAAATCGGGCGCACTGCGCACCGACTCCATGCGAGTCATAATCCAATGGCGTTCGTCAGTGTTAACGATGTGCATGAACTCAGCGCCGATGGATTTGCAGTAGGTTCTCTCCAGCGCGTCGTGGATTTCTCCCAAAGTGGCATCTGCTTTGCCTATATGCAGGCTTCCCGTCTGAAAAACAGTCTCATAGTCGGCTTGCGATAGCTCGTGAAACGAAAGCTCGAGGTCACGCACATGCTCACGCTCAGCGATACCCAGGGGATCAAGGTCCGCTTTCTGGTGCCCCCTCTGCCGATATGCAGAGATCAATTGCACCACACTAACCTGCTTGCGCTCATACTCGGTAGCCTGAGAGTCGTGAGCGACGGTCGCTTCAGTGCGCACCCGCATTTTGCTGATTTGGGCAAAGCGATCGCGGACTACTGAGTGGGGAATATCCTCGGTATGAACGAAGTCTGATTCCACCAGGGGCAACTTGTCGAAATAGTCGCGCCACTGTTCGGGCACACCATTGGGGTCCTTGAGATAGGACTCGTAAAGATCTTCAACGTAGGTGGCGTTACCACCTGCAATGTGAGAACTCCGCCACAGGAGTTCCATAGAGCTTTCTTGCATTTCAGCCCTTCCGGAATAGGGGTTGGGTGCCCAACATTGGGCCGATAAATCCGAAGTCTAGCAGTCAGCCGACCCACGTGCCGATAAGAACGTGGCCGAGTCACTTAAAACAAGTTTGCCGCTGGGTTTCAGCGGCAAGTTTCAACTAAAAAATACGTACTATTTTCAATCGCTTATCATATAAACCTAAAGCAACTTAAATGTTTTAAGTCGCCCGGGTGAGAAGCATGTTACGTATGTGACCGATTGCTTTGGTCGGATTCAAGCCCTTGGGACACACGTTGACGCAATTTTGAATGCCGTGGCAGCGGAATACACTGAAAGGGTCATCCAACTGGGCCAAGCGCTCATCAGTCGCATTATCGCGGCTGTCTGCCAGGAAGCGATATGCCTGCAACAAGCCAGATGGGCCAATAAAACGATCAGGGTTCCACCAGAATGACGGGCATGCGGTAGAGCAACATGCACAAAGAATGCACTCATAAAGACCGTCCAGCTTTGCCCGGTCTTCGGGCGTCTGGAGGCGCTCAATGGAAGGGGCCGGGGTGTCATTCTGTAAATAGGGCTGCACTTTTTCGTACTGGGCGTAAAACATACCCATATCAACCACCAGATCGCGGATAACGGGCAAACCCGGCAGAGGGCGAATCACCAGCTTGTTACTCTTCACTGTCTCGGACAGCGGAGTGATGCAGGCTAGACCATTTTTACCGTTCATATTCAGACCATCGGAGCCACAAACGCCCTCCCGACATGAGCGACGGTAACCCACCGTGGTGTCTTGCGCCTTGATCAGTTCAAGCACATCAAGAACCATTAGATCCTTGCCGCTGGTATCGATCTGGAAATCCTGCATGGACGGTTCGGCGTCCGTTTCGGGATTGTAGCGGTAGATACTGACTTGCAACATTTCTTCTGCCTCTTAATAAACCCGAGCCTTGGGCTGGAATGTATCAACGGTTTTGGGTTCAAAGTTTACGCCACGCTTGCCAACGCTCTTGTCTGCTGGGTAGTACATGGAATGGCACAACCAGTTTTCGTCGTCGCGGTCCTGGAAATCTTCACGGGCATGTGCCCCGCGGCTCTCTTTGCGCTCTTCAGCTGTAATCGCTGTAGCTTCCGCCACTTCCAGTAAATTGTGCAACTCCAGCGCCTCGATACGCGCCGTATTAAACACCATGCTCTTGTCAGCCAGACCAACGTTTTCAATACGCTCACGCAGCCCAGCCAGTTTCTTTATGCCTTCTTGCATGAACTCTGCATTACGGAATACGCCGAAGTGGTTCTGCATCGTGTTTTGCAGTTCCTTGCGCAGATCGGCAACACTCTCAGTGGCATCGGTGCTGTTGAGTTTATCGAGGCGGGCCGTGGCAGCTTCCAGGTCAGACTCTGACGCGTCACGCATTTCGATGCCGTCGCGCAGGGCGTTCTCGATATAAAGCCCGGAGGCGCGACCGAAGACTACCAGGTCGAGTAAAGAGTTACCGCCGAGGCGGTTAGCGCCATGGACGGACACGCAAGCGACCTCACCACAGGCGTAAAGCCCGGGAATAATTTGATCGTTACCGTTCGCATCGACCGTCAGCGCTTGTCCGTTCACATTGGTTGGTATGCCGCCCATCATGTAGTGACAGGTCGGCACAACGGGGATGGGCTCTTTAATGGGGTCGGCATGGGCAAAGGTACGAGACAGCTCGAGAATACCCGGCAGACGGGACTCAAGAACATCTTCGCCCAGATGATCCAGTTTGAGGTAAACATGGTCTCCTTCGGGACCACAACCCCTGCCCTCCAGAATTTCCAGTACCATTGACCGCGCCACCACGTCGCGACCGGCAAGGTCTTTGGCATTAGGTGCGTAACGCTCCATGAAGCGCTCACCATCCTTATTGATCAGGTAACCACCCTCACCGCGACAGCCCTCTGTCACCAAAGTACCTGCACCGGCGATTCCAGTGGGGTGGAACTGCCACATCTCAATGTCCTGAACTGGGAAGCCAGCTCGCAGCGCCATCCCGATGCCATCACCGGTATTAATGTGTGCGTTGGTAGTAGACGCATAGATGCGACCCGCGCCGCCAGTGGCGAAGACGGTTGCCTTGGACTTAACGTAGACCGTCTCGCCCGTTTCCATGCAAATGGCAATGACGCCAACCACGGCTCCATCCTGGTTCTTAACGATATCAGTGGCATACCACTCGTTAAAGAAGACTGTGTTGTTCTTCATGTTGCCCTGGTAAAGAGTATGCAACAGAGCGTGGCCGGTGCGATCCGCTGCGGCGCAGGTGCGGGCAGCCTGGGTCGGATCATCGGGGCCTTTTGACTGGCCGCCAAAAGGACGCTGATAAATGCGCCCTTCCTCGGTGCGAGAGAACGGAAGTCCCATGTGCTCCAGTTCGAAAACGGCCTCTGGGCCCACCGAACACATGTACTCGATCGCATCCTGGTCGCCGATGTAATCGGAACCCTTGACGGTGTCATACATATGCCAGCGCCAATCGTCGTTGGGGTCAGCACTGGCAATGGCACAGGTGATGCCACCCTGAGCGGAAACGGTGTGAGAACGAGTGGGAAAAACCTTGGAGATTACCGCCGTCTTGTAACCAGACTGGGCAAGTTGCAAGGCTGCGCGCATACCAGCGCCGCCGCCACCGACGATAACGCCGTCGAATGAAAGAGTACGAATTCCGGACATAATGTTTTAACCCCAGAGGATCTGGGTTCCCCAGATCACATAAACAAAGATCGCCAGACTGCAACCAATTTGAAAAGCCAAACGCAATAGATTTCCTTTGGTGCCCAACATGCGCTCAGTCAAGTAGTCGGTTCCAACGGCCCACATGCCGATCCATGCGTGCGCTGCGAGGGACAAAATGGCCAGCAATGTGAAGACGCGCATGCCCGTACTTGCAAACATAGCTTGCCACTGGGCGTAATTAACACCGATGACGAGAGTGCCGCCAAGGCAAATTGCATAAGCAAGGAGAATGACACCACTAACGCGCTGCAGGAGCCAATCGGACAGGCCGGAACGACCAAAACTTGTTACTGACTTTACCATATCCAGATCACCGTAAGCAGAGAGAGCACGACAGACAGGGCGATGACGATCCGGGCACCAAGAATGCCTCCTTCCATCGTTTCCCCCACCCCAAAATCCATGATTAAGTGTTTAACACCGGCCAGGGAGTGATAAATCAGGGCCGTTACCAGGCCCCAGATCACAAACTTGGCAACGAAACCGCCCAGGCTTTCCTGCACAAACGCAAACCCGTCCGGGCCGGCGAGGCTGGTGTCCAGCAGCCAGAGCAAAATGCCCATGCCGACGAAAAGGATCACGCCAGTGGCGCGGTGGGTAATCGACGCCCACGCGGTGATAGGAAGTCGCATGGTGCCGATGTCCAGATTAACGGGGCGATTATCTTTCACTTTGGATACCATCATTGATGCCAATAGGCGATAAGTGTGTACGGCTCAGAGGCCTGCTGCAGATCACTCAGCTCAAAAAGAGCGACCAGCTAAAACGCGCGAAATTATAAGGACTTAGCGTATCAATTACAAACTTGAGACCGAGTTTGTCGAGATAAATTGATTTGTTTCCATCTTCGGCGATCATCTAAAAACCGGTTCCTGGATTTTAGCGTCTTTTCGCCCGCAAGATAGCCGACTTTAGCTTGAGGCCGATTGACAAAAAGCATTGAGACTTTATAGTGAGCACCCCATGGATATATCAAGCAGGACCCCTTTATGAGCGACAAAAAAGCCACTCTTTCTATCGATGGAATTGACGAGGCTATTGACCTACCTATTTATTCAGGGACGCTGGGGCCAGACGTTGTAGATGTGGGCAGCCTCACCGGGCAGGGCTTGTTCACTTACGATCCGGGTTTTGTCTCTACCGCCGCTTGCGAATCACAGATTACCTATATCGATGGCGGCAAAGGCGTCCTGTTGCACCGCGGCTACCCCATTGAACAGCTGGCCGAGCACTCCGACTATCTTGAGACCTGCTACCTGCTTCTTTACGGCGAACTTCCTTCTGAAGAAGAAAAAGAGTCGTTTGTCCGCACTGTCACCAGCCATACCATGGTCCACGAACAACTGGCCCATTTCTTCAACGGCTTCCGTCGTGATTCCCACCCGATGGCCATTATGTGTGGCGTGGTTGGCGCACTCTCTGCCTTCTACCATGACTCGCTGGATATTTCTGATGAGCGCAGCCGCGAAATTGCTGCCTTTCGCCTGATCGCCAAAATGCCAACTATCGCAGCAATGAGCTACAAATTCTCTATCGGCCAGCCTTTCATGTACCCCGATAACAGCATGAGCTACGCTGAAAACTTTCTTCACATGATGTTTGGCGTGCCCTGCGAGAAGAGCAACGTCAGCCCGGTTCTGGCCAAGGCCATGGACCGTATTTTCCTGCTGCACGCTGATCACGAGCAAAACGCGTCCACATCGACGGTGCGACTGGCAGGCTCCTCCGGCGCCAACCCCTTCGCCTGCATTGCCGCTGGTATTGCTGCCCTATGGGGGCCCTCCCACGGAGGCGCTAACGAAGCTGTGCTGGATATGCTGGAAGAAATCGGTGATGTCTCCCGTATTGACGAGTTCGTTGCGCGCGCCAAGGATAAGGAAGACCCCTTCCGCCTCATGGGATTTGGGCACCGGGTCTACAAAAACTTCGATCCTCGCGCCAAAGTAATGAAAGAGGCTGCAGATGATGTTTTGGCTGAATTGGGCCTCGAAGAGGACCCTTTATTGGCCATTGCCAAACGACTCGAAGAAATTGCGCTGGAAGATGAATACTTCATCGAAAGAAAGCTTTATCCCAACGTTGATTTTTATTCCGGCATTATCCTCAAGGCTATCGGCATTCCCACCAGCATGTTCACCGTCATTTTTGCCGTTGGACGCACGGTAGGCTGGATTGCACACTGGCACGAGATGATCAGTGGTAGCTACCGTATCGGGCGCCCTCGTCAGCTTTACACGGGTCACACCCAACGAGACTACACTGAAATTGATAAACGCTAATAGGGTTCTTGTAGCCGCCCCTGTGTCAGGAGATAATCTCGACTAAGCGGGTCACTTTCATCAAAAAGCCGCATGAGCGGCTTTTTTATTGCATCGAAATATCAGGAAGGCTCCATGAACGACATTGTTATCAGCGGTACAGGCCTTTACACACCCAGCCAATCTATCAGCAATGAAGAGTTGGTTCAGTCCTACAATGCCTACGTTGAAGCACATAATCGCGACAACGCAGATGCGATCGCAGTCGGCGAAATGCCTGCTTTAGACCCCTCATCAGCTGAATTTATTGAGAAAGCATCAGGCATCAAGTCTCGCTACGTGATGGACAAAGAAGGGATTCTTGATCCAGCGCGAATGGTGCCTAGTCTCCCTGATCGACCAAATGATACTCAATCTATACAGTGCGAAATGGCCGTAACTGCCGCACTCGAAGCAATGTCGCAAGCAGGCAAGACCGCCGCTGACATAGACGCGGTCATTGTCGCCTGTTCCAACCTGCAGCGCGCCTACCCCGCCATTGCAGTAGAAATTCAGGATGCTTTAGGCATTGAGGGCTATGGCTTCGATATGAATGTCGCCTGCTCTTCAGCCACCTTCGGTATCCAACAGGCCCGAGACATGGTTTCTTCGGGGAGTGCTCGCTGCGTACTGATGTTAAATCCGGAAATTTGCAGTGGTCACCTAAACTTCCAGGACCGTGATTCGCATTTTATTTTCGGTGACGTATGCACCGCGGTTATCGTCGAGCGAGCTGATACCGCTGAATCCGGTGAGCAATTCTTGATCGTAGACAGCAAATTACAAACCATTTATTCAAATAATATTCGTAACAATTTTGGTTTCTTGAATCGTGGTGATGAATCCGGTGTCGGCCAGATAGACAAATTGTTCGTGCAGGAAGGCCGCAAGGTTTTCAAGGAAGTGTGCCCTGCCGTTGCGAGCCAAATTTCCGGTCAATTGGAGAAGCTGAGCATCAACCCGGATCAGCTCAAACGCATGTGGCTGCACCAGGCTAACCTGAGCATGAACCTGTTGATCTCCAAGCGAGTTCTGGGACGAGAGGCTACGGCAGACGAATCCCCAACCATTCTGGATGAGTATGCCAACACCAGCTCAGCAGGTTCGGTTATTGCTTTTCACAAACATCGCGCCGACCTGATCAGCGGAGATCTGGGCGTATTGTGCTCGTTCGGCGCAGGCTACTCCATTGGTAGCGTCGTGCTGAAAAAGCTTTAATACACGACCTCAATCCCAGCCCAAAAGAGAGTGTGGCTCAGTCGAGTATCTCCTCAAGGGCATTTAACAGCATATTCATGGCTTCGTCGGTGCCTATACTGATTCGCAGGAACTCACTAATTCGCGGTTTGTCGAAGTAGCGAACGATAATACCCCGGTCACGCAGTGCGCAGAAAAGTGCCTCTGCACTATGCGCCGGATGTCGACTAAAGATGAAGTTAGCAGCGGAGGGTAAGACATCAAAACCCATCGCCCGCATGCGCTCTGAAACCCTCTCACGAGTGTCCATGACCTGCTGACAGCCATTGAGAAACCAGGATTCATCGGCTAAAGATGCCAGCGCTGCCTGCTGGGCCACGACATCCATAGGATAGGAGTTGAAAGAGTCTTTCACCCTGACCAGCCCGTCTATCAGATCAACAGAACCAAAGGCCACACCTACGCGCAGTCCGGCGAGAGATCTCGACTTGGATGCGGTTTGAATCACCAGCAGGTTGTCATATTGGCCGATGAGTGTGGTGGCCGACGTGCCACCAAAATCGATATATGCTTCATCGATAACAACCACGGAATCAGGGTTGTTAGCGAGCAGGCGCTCTATCTTTTCCAGCGGCAGTAGCACCCCAGTAGGCGCATTGGGATTAGGGATCAGGATGCCACCATTGTCGCCAGTGTAGGCATCAACATCGACCCGAAAGTCCTCTGTCAATGGAACGGTGCGATACGGCACCTCATACAACTTGCACCACACCGGGTAGAAACTGTAGCTAATGTCGGGAAACAACAGGGGCCGCGAATGCTTGAGCAATGCCTGAAAAGTGTGAGCTAACACTTCGTCAGAGCCGTTGCCCAAAAACACCTGACCTGCAGCCAGGCCTTCCCTTTCGGCATAGGCTGCTCGCAACTGAGAGGAGTCGGGATCAGGATACCGCCTGAGGCTGTCGCCGGTGGTGGCGGCTATAGCCTTCAGCACACCCGGCGACGGCTCGTAGGGATTCTCATTGGTATTGAGCTTCACCAGCTGTTTGCCCGTGGGCTGTTCGCCGGGGACATAAGGTGTCAGCTTGTTTGCCAGGTCACTCCAGAAACGGCTCATGGAGACTGTGTCCTTTGCTTTATCCAATATGGGAGTGTAGCCCTTTCGCTAGGCATAAAAAAACCCGGCAAAGCCGGGTTTCTTAAATATGGTATCCCGTAGGGGGTTCGAACCCCTGTTACCGCCGTGAAAGGGCGGGGTCCTGGACCACTAGACGAACGGGACATAACAACCTGGCTGGGCCAGATGCGCGCATTATAAGGGACAAAACGGGCATTGCAACTGTTACGGTAAAAATTCAGACACAAAAATTAACCGATTGCGGCACCCGACCTAAAAGGACGATCAAAACCTGAACAGGACGCTGTCGTACCGCGTATCCGTGACATCAACAACGCCCTGGGGCGAACCCATTTAAGTTCCAAGATACCAGCGCTAGTACTTGAACTTGGTGTCCAGCATGATGCGATCGTAGCTAATGGCGCCGCCCCGATCAGCCAGATTTTTTTCGCCGGCTTCATTGTCAAGAAACCAGGTAAGCCCCAGGCTCCATTGTTTATTGATACCGTAGGCGCCAGAGAGGATATGGCCTTTACCATCGGTACCGCCCCCCGCGAAGTCGGAATCACTGAGCAGGCCTAAAACTGCGTCCGCTTCCAGATCCCGGTACTGATAGCCAACACCCCAGGTGCCCTTGCCGCTGGCCTTGCCAAGGCTGATGCCTGCCAACCAACCGGAGTTATAGTCATCGGCATCCTGGTTATTCACATAATTGGCGTAAATACTCAGCGGCATATCAAACACATTCATCGCCAGATCTGCGCCAACCTCGAGCATTTCATAGTCGTAAAGATAAACACCAGCTACAGAGCTGTTCCCAAAAAAGTCAGGATCGTCATCGTCACCATAAAACGGTGTGGCTCCGCGCGTTGGGAAGTTGTGATAGGCCAATGCCGCAGTCAGCTTTGCCTCACCCAAACTGAATTTTGTGCCGCCCTGCAAGCTGTAGGAGAAAGTGTCGTTGCGGTTTTTGGTGTCGCTCTCCAGCCAGTTACCCATAAATGCTGCAAATAGGTGTTCTGCAGCCCAGCCGGCACCGATGCCCTCCGGGCGCCAATCTCCGTCCCACAGCAGGCTGCTCTTCTGGGGCTTGTAGAGTGGGTTAGAAAACTTACCAGCCTGTACATAAAGCCCTGCTGTGGCGTTCCATTTAAAGTAAGCTTTGTCGAGGCGAACGTCTTTAGTACTGCCGCCGCCCCCAAGAGTCTGGTTAGTTGATACGGGATCATCGCCACCAGTTGCGAATCCGATACCGACTTCAGTGTCACTCGGAAGCTGCGCAGCTATGGCCACTCTGGCACGAATTCGGTTGCGCTCTCGACTATCCCTGTCTTCCACATCGATAGCCTCATAGCGATAACGAAAGTCACCCTTTATCTTGACCTGCTCTGACCAGGAAGACGCTTTGTTTTGAGACTGCAGCGTTGCAACATCGGACTGCAGCTGGGAAAGGTTCTCTAGTGGCAATGTATCCTGCTGCTTCAGAGCGGCGTTTTCTGCTTCTAATGCCTGCACCCGCGAAGCCATGTCGGCGAACTGCGACTTGAACTGTTCCCACTCTGCGTCGGATACCGATGCCTGCGCAGAACCACTGATACCAACTACAACCGCGGCTACCGCCGCACTCATTAACTGCTTCATAGGGTACTCCTCTAGTAACACTCGTTTAGTTAGGAAGGTTGGGACTCGATAAAGAGTAAGGATTATTTGTGACGATTTGGTGACAGATCACGGTAAAGGTAGGAAACAATTGGTACATAGACTGCCGCTCAACTAACCGAAACGTCCAGTGATATAGTTTTCCGTTAACTCGTGAGCAGGCATGGTGAAAACCTGTTTTGTGTCGCCCACTTCAATCAACTTTCCCAAGTGAAAATATGCGGTGCGCTGGGATACCCGCGCTGCCTGCTGCATAGAGTGGGTGACGATTGCGATGGTAAAGCGCTCTTTGAGCTCATCAATCAGCTCTTCAATGCGCGCCGTAGCAATCGGGTCAAGCGCTGAACAGGGTTCATCCATTAAAATGACTTCCGGGCTCACCGCAATAGCGCGAGCAATACACAGCCGCTGCTGTTGTCCTCCTGACAAGCCGGTTCCAGGCTGGTCGAGAACGTCCTTTACCTCATCCCAAAGGCTGGCTCTGCGCAGGCTTTTTTCAACGATCTCATCAAGCTCTGCCTTGCTGTGCGCAAGCCCGTGAATTCTTGGCCCATAGGCGACGTTTTCATAGATTGATTTGGGGAATGGGTTCGGCTTCTGAAACACCATGCCAACCCTTGCTCGAAGCAGAACAGTATCCTGATTACCGGCATAAATATTTTCCCCGTCCAGAAAAACATCTCCCTTCACCTTACAAATAGGAATGATGTCGTTCATTCGGTTCAGAGAACGCAAAAAAGTAGATTTTCCACAGCCAGAGGGACCAATCATCGCAATGACTTCGTTTTCCCCAATATCCAGCGAAACATCCATAATGGCGCGTTTCTCACCGTAAAATACGTTGACATTCCGTGCCGACATTTTGGCATTATCAACGAATGGTTTGCCGGTAGTTTCGTAATCGGAAACATCTGAATGCGCGTGAATATCCAGCCCCACGGCTTCATTGGGCACAGCCCCGTGAGCCATTAATTGCGGTGCATTCATTTTTTCAGATCCTTGCATCATTAACCTACTACGCTATTTCAATTCGAATCGTTTGCGCAAAATAATAGCCAGCGCATTCATCAGGATCAGAAATCCCATCAGTACCATGATCGCTGCGGACGTCTTTTCAGTGAACCCACGCTCTGGACTATCGGCCCAAAGATAAATTTGTACCGGCAATACAGTGGACGAATCCGTCACTCCGCCCGGGACATCCATAATAAACGCCACCATACCTATCATTAATAATGGGGCGGACTCACCCAGGGCTTGGGCCATACCGATAATAGAACCGGTTAGGATTCCTGGCATGGCTACTGGCAGGACATGGTGAAAGACTGTTTGCAACTTGGACGCTCCTACTCCCAGCGCCGCCTCCCGAATTGATGGCGATACGGCCTGTATTGCAGCCCTGGAGGTAATAATAATGGTTGGCAAGGTCATCAGAGACAGTACGATGCCGCCCACCAGTGGCGCGGATCTGGGTAGTTCAAAAAAGTTAATAAATACCGCCAACCCGAGTAGGCCAAATACAATGGAAGGAACCGCCGCCAGATTGTTAATGTTAATTTCGATAAGGTCTGTCAGTCGGTTCCGTGGCGCAAACTCCTCCAGATAAACCGCCGCAAAGACACCAATAGGAAACGCCAGCAGAAATGTCACCATGAGAGTGAATAAGGAACCCTGCAACGCTGCACGAATACCAGCTAACTCCGGCTCTCGAGAATCTCCATAGGTGAAAAACGTGGTGTTGAACGAGGATTTTGTTCGGCCCTGTTCGCGCAAACGATCCAGCCAGTCCATTTGCTGGTTCTTCACTTTACGCTCAGCTTCAGGGATGACTCGGGTTATCTGTCCCTTTAAGTAGCTCGCTGCTTGCGAGTGCGCCAGCATCCAAATGTCCTGCTTTTTACCGAGCAGGGTTGGATCTGCCAGAACTTTATCCCGCAGATCGTATTCCGCCCCGATACTAACCAGTCGATACAACTGTCGTTTATCTCCCCTACTCTTCACATCAGGGAACATCTCTCTCAACGACGACTTAATTAGCGACGAGAAATCCGCCTTGGATATTTCGTCCTGGCTTGCGGTGCTGCTGACTCCCAGTGCATCGACGTCAATATTGACCGCTATGCTGATGTGCTGCTGGGTAAACGCGGGTGTCCCTTTGCTGACAATATCGAACAGCAGGACAAACAGAAAAACAAAGCCGGCCAAGACCGCTAGCTTTCCATACATCTGGAAGCGCCGCTCACGCGCGTAGCGCTTTTTTAGTGACGCCTGGATCAATGCGGTATTCTTGAACCTGTCCTTAGTCATACTGCTCCCGGTATTTGCGCACTACATAAAGCGCAATCACATTCAGCGAAAGCGTTACAAAAAATAGCACCAGACCCAGAGCGAAAGCCGCCAGGGTCTTGGGGCTGTCAAACTCTTGATCGCCGACGAGTAAAGTGACGATCTGTACAGTAATCGTGGTAACGGCCTCCAACGGGTTAACCGTTAACTTCGCTGACAACCCGGCTGCCATAACCACAATCATGGTTTCTCCAATGGCGCGGGACACAGCCAACAAAATACCACCAACAATACCGGGTAGAGCCGCAGGCATTAGCACTTTTCGGATCGTCTCGTTCATGGTCGCCCCCATACCCAAGGACGCCTCACGCATGCTGTCTGGCACCGCACTGATAATGTCGTCAGAGAGTGACATCACAAAGGGGATAATCATAATGCCCATTACCAAGCCAGCAGCCAGTGCGCTTTCGGAGGCTACTGTAAGCCCAAGACTTTCTCCCAAATCGCGTATAAAAGGCGCAACAGTTAATGCGGCAAAGAATCCGTAAACCACGGTGGGGACACCCGCAAGAATTTCCAGCACCGGTTTAGTGATAGCACGAAACCGCCGGCTGGCATATTCAGACAAATAAATGGCGGACATAAGGCCTATTGGAACCGCAATGAACATTGCCACGAAGGAAATAAGCAAAGTGCCAACCAACAGCGGTACAAAGCCAAATGAGCCGGAAGCGCCTACCTGGTCTGCGCGAATTGCCATTTGTGGACTCCACTGCAAACCAAGCAGGAAATCGCTAATTGTGATGACCTGAAAGAAGCGAATCGCCTCAAACAATACGGAGAGCACAATGCCAAGAGTGGTTAGCACTGCGATAAAAGAACAGGAAAACAAAATCCATTTGAAAATGTTTTCTACATGATTACGGGCTCGCAACTCAGGGCTCACCCTAATGGTAGCGAGCATACCGCCCAATACAGCCAACGATCCCACCAGTAAAAATTTCATGGCTTGGCCCTTGGCGACCAATTGCTGATAGTTATTTGCCGCTGCAATTTGGTCTTCATTTAGCATGCTGCGGTCAACGCTGCCCTGGGCGTAACCGACCAATTGATTATAATAGAGGCCAATTTCGTCATCTGACATGGCCTGTATTTCCGCCGGAAGGCTTCCTACAACCATGCTCTGTATGAAATGTCCTTCCAGCGCCAGCCAGGCAAGGAACAGAAAAAATGCAGGTAGGCCAGCCCACAGTGCCGCCATATAGCCGTAGTGCTTGGGCAGCGAATTTAGACTGCCAAGTCCCCCACCCGCCATGCCAAGTATCCGTGACCGGTGCCTGCCCACAAAAAAACTCAGTGCGCAAAGCCCCAGCAAGGTCAAAAATACAGTGGATGTCTGCATCGTGAACTCTTATTTAACAACGCGCAGCAAAGTGCGTCGCAGCGATATAATTGCCATAATCCTGTGCCAAAATTGTCTTACATCTCTAATCGTTTTAGCGACTTCACGTCTGCCTGCACTTGTGCAAGCTCTTCTTTGCTTAAGGGAATCAAGCCTTTCTCCGGTAAGTAGCCGTCCTCACTCATGGCCTTGGCAGAAGCAAACTCCATGGCATATTCCTGAATACCGGGAATACGACCGACGTGTGCGGACTTAATATAGAAATATAGAGGGCGAGACACAGGGTAATCGCCATCGGCAATTGTATCGAAGCTGGGTTCAACCCCATCGATCACAGAGCCTTGAACCTTGTCCCCGTTTTCATCAAGAAAGCTAAAGCCAAAGATCCCCAGTGCATTGGGATTGGCCTCCAGTTTCTGCACGATTAAATTATCGTTTTCGCCAGCCTCAATGTAAGCACCATCCTCGCGCACCGAGTAAGCGACAGTTTTGAAGATGTCTTTGCCCTTTGGCTTTTTGCCTTTACTTTCAACATAGGCCTGGTAAACGCTCACTGGGATTCCCAGTTGCTCCATTGCGCTCTTGATTTCCTGTTCCTGACTGCTATCAAAGCCACTCAGCGTTTTTAGAGCTGGTATGGACTTAGCACCACCGCCCAGTGCCAGCTCGGCAAAAGCGTCTCGAGTACCGGATGTTGGAGGTGGGCCCATGACTTCAATTTTGGTGGCAGGAAGCGCCGGGTTTATGTCGTTCCAGGACTGGTGTGGATTGGGAATTAATTGACCGTCAGCGTCGGGAATATCCTTGGCCAGTGCCAGGTAGAGATCTTTCAGACTAATAGCCAGTTGGGGTGCTCTGCGCGAATTTGCTATTGCAATACCGTCGTAGCCAATCAACACTTCAATGACGTCAGTAACCCCATTACTCTGGCAGTCATCGTACTCACTTTTCTTAATGCGGCGCGAGGAATTGGTGATATCCGGAGTCCCTGCGCCAACACCCTTACAAAATAGTTTTAAGCCGCCACCAGAGCCTGTTGACTCAATTTTTGGTGCCTTAAAACTGGTTGAACGACCAAAACGCTCCGCTACGACTGTTGCAAAAGGGTACACCGTTGATGACCCTACAATGCTCACAGAATCCCGTCCCTGAGCCTGAACATTAGCGACACCGCTGAACCCAACTGCCAGCGCCATTGCGCCGAGTAATTGCTTGATCACTTATTAATACTCCACTAAAAATGTGCGCCACATGGCGGTTAACTTTGTTAGTGGGGCTAGTCTATGGATGGAATGTTACGGAAATATGACAGTAATGCCATGTGTCGGAGATTATCGAACAGCGTTCAACAAGCGCGTCACCGCTCATCAACTTGCTCTATGTACTCCTCAATGGACTCCTGATGGCGCACGTCGAGCCCCCTCACCAGATAGACTACATGTTCGGCGATGTTAGCCGCATGGTCACCAATACGCTCCAGACTTCGCAGAGCCCACATTTCATTGAGAATCGGCCCAATATTACGCTGATCTTCCATCATGAAGGTCACCAGTGAACGCATGGCGCTGCCGTATTCCTTATCCACGTCATTGTCTTCCTTCACGACGTCTACAGCCAGGTCCATGTCCAGTCGAGCAAAAGCGTCCAATGCCTTATGCAGCATTGAAGCCACGTGACTTCCGATGTGCCGGATTTCAACAAAATTAGTGGGGGACGCACCCTCATCAGCGAGACGAATACCCTGTCGGGCGATTTTGGCCGCTTCATCACCGATACGCTCAATGTCAGTGTTCACCTTGATCACAGACACCACCAAACGTAGATCACTGGCGGCTGGCTGTCTGCGAGCAAGAATCGTCGCACACTCATCATCGATGCGCATTTCCATCTGGTTAACTTCGTGATCGCGGCTGATAATTTCCTCCGCGACACTCGTGTTCCTGCTAACCAGTGCTTCAACGGCTTCGATGAGCTGTTTTTCAACTTTACCGCCCATTTCCAGCAGGTGGTTTTTGATTTCCTCCAACTCAGTATTAAACTGTTCAGAGATATGCTGTTTGTAATCTTCCTGTTTCAACATTGTCACGCCCTCTAACGCTTGTTCGTATGTGCAAAGACCAGGGAAAACGTACTACCCTGCCCTGGCTTACTGTCAATTTTCAATTCTGCTCCATGTGCGGTGGCCACGTGCTTCACGATCGCCAGCCCCAAGCCTGTCCCACCACTGGCTAATGAGCGGCTCTCGTCCACTCGATAAAAACGTTCCGTTAGCCTTGGAAACTGCACCGGATCAATACCAATGCCCTGATCAACGACATCAAGCCGGATACAACCCGCTTCTGCGCGCCATGAGGCAAAGACGCGGCCATCAGGGCCACTGTATTTATAACCATTCAATACCAAGTTGGACACCGCGCTATACAGCTCTCGGTATTCCCCTAAAATCCCCTCCTGACAGCTGATTTCCAGCTGTAGGGGTCTGTCCGGATAAATGGAAGAAATCTCGTCGGCAAGTTCGACAAGCAGCGCGGGTACGTCAACCTGATCGTTCTTTACGCGATGCTCGGTTGACTCGATTTTAGATAGCCACAACAGGTCCTTGAGCAAGCTCTCCATTCGTCTTGCCTGGCCTGCCATCTGTTCAAGGCCGCGTGCATAAGGTGCAGGAAGACTGGAAACGTCACCTAAAAAGGTCTCCAGATACCCAGTGATAACCGTCAGCGGTGTCCGCAGTTCGTGCGAAACATTACCCACAAAGTCGGTACGCATTTGTTCGGTGCGCACCACTTCTGTCACATCGGATAAAAACAACAAGGTGTCACCATCGGAAAACTGGGTGACGACCATCCGCAGGTTTAGTCGGGTGCCGCCTGTTGTTTCAAAAACCAGGGGCTCTGCATAATCACCTGAATCGAGATACTCATTGAACTCCGGTAAGCGAACCAGATTGGTAATGAGTTGGCCTATATCCTGCGGGTGCTGCAAACCTAACAGTCTTTGCGCAGCTTCGTTACACCAGCGAATAGCGCCATTGCCATGGACAATTACCACACCGTCACGCATGGCTGAAAATGAATCAAGTAAGTAATCCACGGTCGACTGCAAGCGCTTCTGGGTGGTCTCTGCGGAGCGATGTTTCCTGTACACGCGGGCGACCATCTCTCCCCAAATGCCCGGGACATCGGGCGGCGAGTCACTGGTGTCACGCAGCCAATGCTCCAACCGCCACATCTGCCGTGACCAAAAAAACACGACTGCCAGCGCGGCTACAGTGACGCCGACCATGGGGTCTCCCAAATACCACCCCAGCAACCCACCGGCAGCGATAAAGAAGAAGACTTTGGAAACTGCAGACAACCACTCCATATAATATTACTGCGCCTTATGAGTGTTCACGGGATGCGAATCGATAGCCGATGCCACGAACGGTCTGTATCAGCTCGCCATAATCAGCATGATCAGTCTGTAAGGCTTTGCGCAATCGGCGAATATGCACATCGATCGTGCGTTCCTCCAGGTAGACGTTAGCGCCCCATACCTGATCCAATAACTGGCTGCGGCTATAAGCCCGTTCCGGGTGAGACATGAAAAACTGGAGCAGGTTAAACTCCGTTGGCCCCAGATTCAAAGCGATTTCACCCGCAAAAACGCGACGACTATCGCTGTTCAACACCAGGCCGTTTAACCCGATTCGACCCTGTGCTGAGTCTTTGGCGGAGCGCCTCAGCAAGGCTTGTATCCGCGCGATGAGTTCGCGAGGCGCAAAGGGCTTGGTAACATAATCATCTGCACCGACCTCCAGGCCCTGAATGACATTGTCCTCTGCCGCCTTTGCCGTCAGCATGATCACCGGAATTTCACGGGTATTGTCCTCGCGCTTGAGGCGACGCAACAGTTCCAGGCCACTGCCACCCGGCAACATCCAGTCCAGTAACACAATATCAGGGCGTTCATCGACAATCAGAACGTGGGCATCACGAATATTTTCAGCTTCGATAAAACGATACTTGGCAACCTCCAGCGCCATTCGCAGCATGTCGCGTATCGCTTTCTCATCTTCGACTACCAGTACTGTGGGTTCAGACATGGCTAAAGGCGTTCCTAATTCTGGCGAATACAGGTATTAGATGATGGAATTGTGACAGTTTAATTACAAAACGGCTTGAAGCCAATAATTACCCGGACGCACAGCACGCCAAGGCCCGCTCAATCACAACGGCCTTGGGAAGTGGCATGAATGGATAACTTACGCGCCAGTGGTGGCGCCGCTGGCAACCTTAATCGACATCAATCCCGGGGGACACTGCCCCGCACAAAGCCAAAGCTAGATCTTCAGCGATCAACGCAAACTCGCATTAATGTTTTTGAGCATCTGGTTGCCCGGGCAGAGATCTTCCTCGGCCAGTGTATTTAAGGGTCGCCGGGAGGTTTCCATCACGTCGTGCAGATCACGGGAATCCTTGTCCATATAAATCAGCCCGGTCAGAATATCGCCAGATGCTCGATGCTTCTCCATACTGATTAGTGCCGAGGTGCGATCAAAAGGATCCAGGTTCTCGTCCATCTTATACAGATGAATTGATGAGCCGTCATGCATGGTAACCTCGTGACTGAAGCCAGGCATGTAGTCGGTCGTGATTTCTTTGCGCATGGGTACGAAATCCACTGTACCCGTCGCTTCAGCATGATCTCGCACGAACTCATAGCTCTTGGTGGAACCTGGGTTGTTATTAAAAGTGACGCACGGGGAAACCACATCAATAAGCGCAAAGCCCCGATGACTAACAGCGGCCTTGATCAAAGGCACTAACTGTTCTTTGTCCCCGGAAAAACCGCGCGCAACAAACGTTGCACCCATCTGCAGTGCAGTAGCGCAAAGATCTATCGCGCTATAGATATTCGCATCACCCTTTTTACTCACCGAGCCCTCGTCTGCAGTTGCCGAGTCTTGCCCTTTGGTCAAGCCATAACAACCATTGTTCATCACGATGTAGACCATGTTCAGGTTACGCCTTGCAACGTGTGCAAATTGCCCCATACCAATAGAGGCTGTATCGCCATCGCCGGAAACACCGAGATAGGTAAGGTTTCGATTAGCCATCGCCGCGCCCGTCACCACAGAAGGCATGCGCCCGTGTACAGAATTGAAGCCATGCGACTTACCAAGAAAATAAGTAGGTGACTTGGAAGAGCAGCCAATACCCGAAAGCTTGGCAATTTTATGCGGTTCAATAGACAGCTCGTGGCAGGCCTTGACGATGGAGCCCGCGATGGAGTCGTGTCCACAGCCCGCGCACAAGGTGGAGATAGAACCTTCATAATCGGCCTTGGTGTAACCCAGGTCGTTAACAGGTAGTTGCGGGTGTCGAAACTTGGGGATCTGGTAGCTCATCGCTTATTCTCCAGCCGAACTGGCTATTTTGGTGCGGTGCAGAGGCATGACCATGCCACCATCGAGATACTGCTTAATCTGCTTGCGGATGTTCCTGGCGCTGATGGGTGTGCCGTCAAAGCACAGCACTGATTTCAATTTGTCTGGGCCGAACTCAAACTCTGCCATCAATAAGGTACGCAGCTGGGCGTCCCGATTTTGCTCAATCACAAATACCTGGCTGTGCCCCTCAATGAAAGCTTTTACCTCATCATTAAAGGGAAAAGAGCGGACTCGCATAGCATCCAAATAAATGCCATCGTCTTGGGCAAGATAGTCCAGCGCTTCCCTGGAGGATGCCTCGCTGGTACCGAAGTAAAGCACCGCAACATCGGTTTCTTCGCTGGCAGCAACCACTTCAGGCTCTGGCACGTACTCCTTGATAGTGTCCCACTTGCGCATCAGTCGCAGCATGTTCTTTTCGTATTCCTCGCCCTTCTCCGTGTAAACAGCATATTCATCTCTGGAGGTGCCACGGGTGAAAAAGGCGCCTCGATTAGGGTGAGTTCCGGGGTAGGTACGATAGCTAATAGCGTCGCCGTCCACATCAAGATAGCGGCCAAATTCTACGCCCTCTTCCAACTGCTCTGCAGTCATCACCTTGCCGCGGTCATATCGGCGGGCATCATCCCAGGCCAGCGGCTCAGACATGTTGTCATTCATTCCCAGATCAAGGTCAGTCATCACAATAATGGGAGTCTGTAGGCGCTCAGCCAAATCGAAAGACAGAGCACCAAAATCAAAGCACTCCCTGGGCGTTGAGGGAAACAGCAACACCTGCTTGGTATCACCATGCGATGCATAAGCGGTAGAAAGTATGTCTGACTGTTGTGTTCGCGTCGGCATGCCCGTAGACGGACCAGCCCTTTGCACATTAAACAAAACGGTGGGAATTTCAGCGAAATAGGCGAGGCCCAGAAACTCACTCATCAGGGAAACACCAGGGCCGCTGGTGGCGGTAAACGCCCTGGCGCCATTCCAACTGGCACCAATAACCATACCAATTGCAGATAGCTCATCTTCTGCCTGCACGATGGCATAGTTCTTGTGCCCTGTACCCGCGTCGATGCGAACCCGGCGGGCATATTTTTCATAGGCGTCCACCACCGAGGTTGAAGGTGTGATCGGATACCAGGCCGCTACTGTGGCACCGCCATAAACGGCACCCAATCCCAGCGCAGTGTTGCCATCCACTAGAATCTGGTCGCCTAACGAATCCAGAGTTTTCACCTGAATGCCAATGGGGCATTCAAACTGGGAGCGGGCATATTGATGACCCAATTCCAATGCATGGATATTCGGCAAAATCAGTTTTTCCTTGCCTTTGAACTGATCTCCCACCAGATCGGTAAGGACTTTGAAATCCATATTCAGCAGTGCGGCGAGCGCACCGACATAGATCACATTTTTGAATAGTTGACGTTGCCTGGGGTCCTTGTACTCCTCGTTACAAATTCGGGTCAGGGGAATACCGATAATATTGACATCATCTCTCACCAAGCGCAGGTCCAGTGGTTTGGTGTTGTCATAGATGAAATAGCCGCCAGAGCGAACTTCTTTAATGTCCTGGGCCATGCTTTGAGGATTCACTGACAAGGCGATATCGATGCCGCCACGACGGCCCAGGTAACCCGCCTCACTGACTCGAACTTCATACCAAGTTGGCAGGCCCTGAATATTCGACGGAAAAATATTTTTAGGGCTGACTGGAAGCCCCATACGGAACAAGGCTTTGGCAAACAGGTTATTAGCACTGGCCGAACCGGTACCATTGACGTTAGCAAACTTGATAACGAAGTCATTTACGGACTTTATTTGTTTCATTATAACTGGCCTGCTTTACTGACATTGTAGAGGAACTTTTGCATATCCCAGGCTGAGGTGGGACAACGCTCGGCGCACAATCCACAGTGCAGACACACATTTTCATCCTTTACCATTACCCGTTTCGTGGGCAGTTCTTCGGAGACATATAAATCTTGTGCCAGATTACTGGCAGGCGCAGTAAGGGCAACCCGTAACTGCTCTTCCTCCTGATTTGCAATAAAACTAATACAATCTGTAGGACAAATATCAACACAGGCGTCGCACTCAATACAACGAACCTCTTCAAAGACAGTCTGTATATCGCAGTTAAGGCAACGTTCAGCTTCTTTGTATCCGGTGGTGGCATCAAAACCCAATTCCACTTCTATTTTTCGGTCGGCCAAGGTTTCTTTCAATGGTGCAAGTGGCACGACGTAACGCTTGTCGATTTCCACCGAGTTATCATAACTCCACTCATGTACACCCATTTTCTGGCTGGCCAGGGTGACCCCCGGCGCTGGCCTATCGGCCACGCTTTCTCCGCGACAATACAAATCAATACTGACCGCTGCCTGATGACCGTGGGCAACAGCGGTTATTACGTTTTCAGGCCCGAACGCCGCATCTCCTCCGAAGAATATTTTTTGGTTAGTCGACTGGAAAGTTTGATCATTGACGACTGGCATATCCCACTTATCGAATTCAATACCGAGATCCCGTTCTATCCAGGGAAAAGAGTTTTCCTGGCCAATAGCCATTAACACGGTATCCGCCTCCATAAATACCAGGGGCTCATCCGTGGGAACAAGCGAACGCTTGCCGCTCTCATCGTACTGCGCTTCTACCTTTTCAAAATGCATGCCCTTGAGTTTGCCGTCTTCAACAACCAGCTCTTTTGGTACATGATTGTTATATATAGGAATGCCCTCGTGCATGGCATCTTCCTTTTCCCACGGCGAGGCTTTCATATCCTCAAAGGGGCTACGAACCACTACGCGGACGTCATCTCCGCCCAGGCGTTTCGACGTTCTGCAGCAGTCCATTGCGGTATTACCGCCTCCCAATACCAGCACCCTGGGTTCAATTTTTTCGGTGTGCTCAAACGCAACACTCGACAGCCAATCGATGCCCAGGTGCACGTGGCCGGCGGCGTCCTCCAGTCCCGGCAAATTGAGACCTTTGCCACGAGGAGCTCCTGTGCCAATGAATACAGCGTCGTAGCCTTTATCCAAAACCTCGCGCAAACTGTCTACTTCTATATCGAACGTAGCGTTAATCCCCATGTCCAGTATGTAATTTACTTCCTCATCCAGGACATCAATGGGCAGCCGGAATGAGGGGATCTGACTGCGCATCATTCCACCGCCGGCAAACTGGTTATCGTAGATATCGATGATGTAGCCCAACGGAGCGAGATCTCTGGCAACGGTGAGCGATGCCGGACCTGCGCCAACCAAAGCGATGCGTTTGCCGTTTTTCTTCTTCGGAATGCTGGGTAGCCGTTCGCTGATATCATCTTTTTTATCGGCCGCAACTCGCTTGAGTCGACAGATGGCAACCGGCTCTTCATCTGCGTCCAACCTACCGCGCCGACAAGCCGGTTCACAGGGACGGTCGCAAGTTCGTCCCAGTATTCCGGGGAACACATTGGACTGCCAATTGATCATGTAGGCATCCGTGTAGCGCTCTGCCGCAATCAAACGAATGTATTCCGGAACTGGCGTATGCGCGGGGCATGCGTGCTGACAGTCCACTACCTTGTGGAAATACTCTGGGTCTTTTATATCAGTCGGTTTCACTTCGCTGCTCGTCAATAGTTTTCGGGGCCGTGCCGATACAGTCGACACAAAAAATTAAGTGTGGCACATGTGAAATGGCAATGCATTACAGCAAGTGCATAGAAAGCGTTACTTTGTCGGCAGTTGTGACCAGACACACGGGATAATCGTAGGCGGTTCGTATATTCGCCCTGATTCAATCGTCGACTCAGCTTACCAGCCAAAAAACCAACCGCCCTTTTCCAGGTCTTTCTCGCAGGTGCTCAACTGTTGCTGATAGCTACCCGCTCGCCGCTCAACCTTGCGTGCAACATCTGTCAGCCATTTTTTTGACTTATAGGTGCGTCGGTTATAGCCTCCATGGCCCTCGTGATAAGCGAGGTAAAGCCCGTACGTATCGCGCTTGGAAATTCCGCTGCGTTTTTTAGACTGCTCGTTATACCAGCCGATAAAATCAATAGCGTCACCGAAATCGTCCCGATCCGCGCCGTAATTGCCGCCACCGCGCTTGTAGTCCTTCCATGTCGACTTTTTGGCCTGACTGTAACCGTAGGCATCTGAGGGCCTGGGTCCAGGTATAAATCCGAAAATCTTTTTACGCGGAGGCTTTGCCTTGGCAACAAACCGGGATTCCTGATGCATAATCGCCATCATTACCGGTATCGGACTGCCCCACTCTTTTTTAGCATCGTGGGCGTCGCCGTACCAGCCGCTCTTTTCTTCGAAGATCTCACATATGTTATTAACGTTGGAGGGTGGTGATGTCGTGCAACCCGCTAACAACAGCAAAACAAACGGTAATACCCTGGCAGTCATTTTTTCTCTCCATGTTGTTCCAAAAGAGCAACGAAGGTGATCTCGTCAATTACCTCCACCTCGAGGTCCTGCGCTTTTGCCAGCTTGGAACCCGCACCGGGACCCGCGACCACGCAGTGGGTTTTCGCAGATACGCTGCCAGCCACCTTCGCTCCTAATGTTTGAAGCGCTGCCTTGGCTTCGTTGCGCCCCATCAACTCCAACTTTCCGGTAACTACCCAGGTTTGACCGGACAATGGGAGCACAGACTCAGCAGCGATTTCGATATCAGGCCATCGCACTCCCGCCTCTCTCAGCGCCTCGGCAACAGCCATACCCGATGTCGAATCGAAAAACTGACGTAGGTGATCGGCAACAACTGGACCCACATCGTCAACATCAAGGAGCGACTCTTCCGAGGCGGCCACCAACTCTGGCCAACTACCGAAATGACGCGCAAGATTCAACGCTGTCGCTTCCCCTACCTCGCGTATGCCCAGAGCAAAAATAAACCTTGGCAAGGAAGTATCCTTGCTCGCTGCCAGTGCTGCGAGCAAGTTGTCTGCCGACTTTTCACCCATTCTTTCCAGCGCCATCAACTGGTCTTTATGCAAAGAATACAAACTGGCCACATTCTCAAGCAGACCTTCATCCACCATTTGCTCAACAAGTTTGTCTCCCAGGCCATCGATATCCATGGCACGGCGGGAAGCGAAATGTTTGATGGCTGCTTTTTGTTGGGCAGCACAAACCAGGCCACCCATACATCGAATGACCGCTTCGTCTGGCTCACGTTCGGTAGCAGAATTACAAACCGGGCAGTGTGAGGGAAACTCAACGGCGCGCGAATCCCCAGGGCGTTTATCCAAAACCACAGAGACAACTTTAGGTATAACGTCACCTGCCCTGCGCACAACCACAAAGTCGCCCACTCGCAGGCCCAAACGCTCGATCTCGTCGGCATTATGTAAAGTGGCGTTACTGACAGTGACGCCCCCGACAAACACTGGTTCTAATCTGGCAACCGGCGTAATAGCGCCCGTGCGACCCACCTGAAACTCAACATCCAATAGCTGCGTCATCTCTTCCTGAGCTGGAAATTTTCGAGCGATTGCCCATCGCGGCGCACGCGAGACAAAGCCCAACCGGCTTTGCTGATCAAGCCGGTTCACCTTATAGACAATCCCATCGATATCATAAGGCAGACTATCCCTGCGCTTTGCCAGACTTTCATAGTATTGCTCGCAAGCTTCTACGCCGGTGACAACCTGGGATTCAGCATTGATTCTTAGTCCCCAGCGGTGAAGGCAGTCGAGCACGGCTGCATGCTCTGGCGGTAGCTGCCCCCCTTGGACCAGCCCAACACTGTAGCAACACATCTCCAGTGGGCGCTGAGCAGTAATTCGTGAGTCTAATTGTCTCAGGCTGCCGGCGGCTGCATTGCGTGGATTAACAAATACCTTCTCGCCTTTTTCAAGTGCGCGTCGATTCAACTGGTCGAAGCCCGCCAGGGGCATGTAAATCTCTCCGCGCACTTCCAGGATTTGCGGGTAGCCATCGCCTCTTAGCTGCAGTGGAATAGAGGGAATAGTCCGTACATTTTGCGTGATGTCCTCACCCGTGGTGCCATCCCCACGGGTCGCGCCGCGCTCCAGGATGCCGTCTCGATAAAGCAGGCTGACCGCAATACCATCTAACTTTGGCTCACAACTGTATTCAATCGCCAGATCGGGTTCACCAAGACGATCCCGCAAGCGTCGCTCAAAATCTACTAGCTCAGTCGCGTCAAAGGCATTATCCAGCGACAACATGGGGACTTCATGAGTGACCTGAGAGAATTGGGAAAGGGGCTTTGAACCGACCCTCTGGGTGGGAGAGTCTTCGGTGACCAGCTCTGGAAATTGCTCTTCAAAACCCTGCAATTGACGCAGGTAGCGATCGTATTCAGCGTCGGGGACGCTGGGGTCGTCCAACACATAATAACGGTAGTTCCACTCACGCAACTGCGTCCGCAGCTGCAGGACCTCCGCCTGTGTCGCTGAATCAGTCATACCGAATCGCAGTGCCTAACGTGCGCGAGCCAACATACGGCGCTCCAGGTCGCGGATCTGTTGCCTACAATGTTCCAAGGTTTGCTTAGTCAACACACTGCGGGACTCGTCGAGCACATCGCCCCCAAGGTTGCGTGATACGGCCTGAGCGGTTTCCAGCATGTAATCAAATGCCATCATCATGTCTTCCGGGCCGGGCAAAGTCAGGAAAAACACCAGCCCCGGCGTATTGAACTCAGCCATATTGTCGATGTCGAACACACCGGGCTGCATCATATTAGCAACACTGAACTGAATGGCCCCCTTGCCTGCTTCAAACTCATGACGGTGAAAGAAATTCATATCGCCAAAACGCAGGTCGCAAGCCAATAAAATATGCAAAATATCGGCCCCTTTAAAACCATGTGCATTCCGAGCAACCACGTTCAACATGAACACTTCGGGATCCACATCGCGTGGCAACATTCCGGGCTCGTCCGGCTCAGGCTTGGTCGCAGTTGGCTCTTGTGCAGCCATGCCGTCCAGCCAGTCAAGGTTTTCAGATTCTTCATTGCCCGCAGACAAACCGGCAATCATGGGTTCAACCTCGTCAGCGGGGTCGATCTGTTGCTGCCCGTGCTCAGACTGATCCACCTGCCCAGGCTCAGTCGCTGAGGCTTCGGTCTGCGCAGGAGCAGTTGAACGATGCCCTGCGGCACGCAATAAGTCGCCACGTTCGACTACTCTACCGCCACCATTAGGCAGCTCTTTCAACCAGGCGAGATCTTCATCACTGCTAGCGGTTTCATTGTCTGGCGGGTCGGATAAATCCACTTTCACCCGTGAATACTTTTCACTGCGTTCACTGCGCACTCGACGCCAGGCGTCAAGCAGCACTGCCATAATCAGCAGTACCCCGATGATGACCATCCAGTCGCGTATGGTTAAGTCTGCCATTTACAAACCCTATATCAGCTCGCTGCCAGTTCGGCGGCTTCGTCTACATCCACTGTAACCAGGCGAGATACGCCCGGCTCGTGCATCGTCACTCCCATGAGCTGATCTGCCTGTTCCATGGTTATCTTGTTGTGGGTAATAAAAATAAACTGCACTTTCTCGGACATTTCTTTAACCATGCGCGCATAACGCCCGGTATTGGCGTCATCAAGTGGAGCGTCAACCTCGTCCAGCATGCAGAAAGGAGCGGGGTTCAGGTTAAAGATTGAGAACACCAGAGCGATCGCGGTGAGCGCTTTTTCACCGCCAGACAGTAAGTGAATCGTGCTGTTCTTTTTGCCCGGCGGTCTCGCCATAATTGAGATGCCGGTATCCAGCAAGTCGTCGCCAGTCATTTCCAGGTAGGCGCTACCGCCGCCAAACACACGTGGGAATAGCTCTTGCAGTCCGGTATTGACCTTGTCAAAGGTCTCCTGGAAACGGCTACGAGTTTCTTTGTCGATCTTGCGAATTGCATTTCCCAGCGTATTAAGCGCAGTTTCCAGATCTTCATTCTGGGCGTCCAAATAATTTTTGCGTTCTGACTGCAGGTTATACTCATCAATAGCGGCCAGGTTTATGGGACCCAGCCTGGCAATACGGTTGCCGATTTTCTCCAGCTGCCTCTGCCACTCAGACTCTGAGGCGTCTTCGGGCAAAGCGTGCAGCACTGCTTCAAGGTCTTGCTCATCATCGTTCAACTGACGAAGAATGTTTTCTCGCTGTACCTGCAGGGTCTGGTTGCTGATGCGCTGCTGTTCTAACTGGCCGCGCACGGACTCTGCCCGGTGTTCGATACCGGCACGCAGTTGTTCGCTCTCGCGTAACTTATGCTCCACCTCGGCCACGGCTTGTCTAGCTTCAGCCAGCTCACCCTCTGACACCAGGCGCAACTCTAACTGCTCTTCTAGCGCGGCCTGCAGGCTTTCCAGTGGATTGTCATTGTCAGACACACTGCTGTGCAAACCGTCACGACGTTCGCGCAGCTGTGCAACCTGGTTATTGGTGCGCTCAATCGACTCACGCATTGAGCTTAACTGGGTTCTTAGTGACTGGAAGCGCATCGCAGATTGATGGGACGTATCTTTATCGTGCCGCGCTTTTTGTCTGCAGCTATCGAGTGTACCCCGGGTTTCATCGCGAACAGAAAGCAAATCCTCGCGGCGCTGTGAATCCGACTCCATACTTTCTATGGCCTCAGAGAGCAGCTGACGAGCTTCAGCCACGGATTCCTGCTCGTGACGAAATTGCTCTTGTGACTCAAGAATATCTGCATCAATGCGCTGCCGCCTGGCTGTGATTTGCTCAACCTTAGCCTGCAATGCCGATAGCTGAGCGCTGATGTCAGAGTGCTGACGGGTAGCAGATTGAAGCTCTCGCTGAGACACTTGTCGCTGCTCTTCAAGTTGCCGCAATTGTTCCTGCGCACCTTGCAATCCGGCTTCGATCTGCTCTTCTCTGGCGATGGCGGCTGCCAGACTTTGTTCTAATTCCTCCAGCTCTTGTTGACGCTGAATCACCCCGCCCTGCTGATCCGCAAGGCGAGTGACGCGCAGCCAGCTACGGCCCAACCAGACGCCCTCTCGAGTAATAATTGATTCACCTTCGGCGAGCGACTGCCGCTGCCTCATTGCCTCAGTGAGATCACTGGCAACCTTGACGCCTCTAAGCAGGGCACCCGCTGCACCTTGACTCCTTGTCTTGGAAACCAGGTACTCCGGGGAAGCCGGGGCATCGGCACTTGTTTCAACCAGCGCTAACTGGCCTTGTTCAAGACTTCCCAGCAACTCACCCAAAGACCCAAGGTTGTCTACGCAGACAGCCTGAAGATAGTCTCCGAGCACTGTTTCAACCGCTAGCTGCCAGCCCTCATCGACCTGAAGCTGCTCCAATAGCCGCGGCTTATCTGCGAGCTGTTGAGCCTGCAGCCACTCGCCGACATCGCTGCTGCCATCTTCCATTGCTGCCTGCTGCAGGGCTTCGAGGGATGCCTGCCGACCGCGCATCTGCTGCACGCCGGAACGAACTTCATTAAGCTCGGTGGATAGCTGGCTGCTGCGATCCCGGGTGGATGACACACGCTCTACCACCGACTCAGCACTGCCTTCGTGCTCAGCCATCATCATTTCAAATTCAGCCAATTGCTCACAGAGCGTTTCCATTTCGCCATCGTCGGGACCTGGCGCCAATGCGGTTTTTTCTTCTTCTAACTGGCGACTGCGATTTTGAATACGTTGCAGCACCTGTTCCAAATGCTGGATACGAGACTGCTGCACCTCCGCCTGCTGGCGGGGTTCGGCGGCATGCTGATTGAATTCATCCCACTGGTTTTGCCAGCTGTGCATGGCTTCTTCTGCTTGCAAAAGTGCCTCGGCAGAAGACTCTTCAAGCGCCTGCAGCATTTCCAGCTCTGGTTCAAGAGCCTCCGCTTCCTGCTCCCAGCTAGTGAGTTTATCGCGGTCATCACCCAGATGACTTTCGGCCTGCTCCAATGATTCTATGGTTTGCGTCAAATCCTCGGACAATTGACGACTGCGTTCTTGCTGGTGCTTGATAGTTTGTTCTATGCGGGCGACTTCAGAGCCCAGCGAGTAATACGTCGCCTGAACCTTGTTAAAACTATCCGTTGCGTCGGTGTGATCAACGCGGTGCTGCTCTATGGCAGTGTCAACCTGTTGGTGCTCGGCGTGCACGGCCTCCAGTTTGACCTCCAGTTCACCAACAGATTGAGAAAACCCTTTGACCTGTTCGTCCAGTTCTCGCCATTGCAGGGCCTGTAACTGGCCTTTATAGCGGCGCTCGTCTTCCTTATGCTCGCTGTACTTTTCGGCAGCTTGCGCCTGGCGTTGCAGGTGCTGCAGCTGGCGTTCAAGCTCATCGCGAAGATCGGTGAGTCGCTCAAGATTCTCCATGGTACGGCGCATGCGGCTTTCGGTTTCCTTTCGCCGCTCTTTATACTTGGAAATACCCGCCGCTTCTTCAATGAAAATTCGTAGTTCTTCGGGCTTGGACTCAATCAGCCTGGAAATCATGCCCTGCTCGATAATGGCATAGCTGCGGGGGCCAAGGCCGGTTCCCAGAAAGATATCCGTAATATCACGACGCCGGCATTTAGTGCCGTTCAGAAAATATTCCGACTGCCCCTCACGAGACACCAGCCGCTTAATGGAAATTTCAGCATAACTGGCGTATTCGCCACCCACGCGCCCGTCGGTGTTATCGAACACCAACTCAATGGAGGCCTGACCCACTGGCTGTCGATTGACTGAGCCATTGAAGATAACGTCGGCCATAGACTCGCCGCGAAGATTCTTGGCAGAACTTTCGCCCATAACCCAGCGTACGGCATCAATAACATTGGATTTACCACAACCGTTAGGGCCAACGACAGCGGCCATATTGCTGGGAAAATTGACCGTCGTAGGATCGACGAATGACTTGAATCCAGCCAGCTTGATAGACTTTAGTCTCATTTAACTTTAACTACCCGCTATATCTTGCTGTTTTTTATAAGAATATCCGAGTTTTCACCGCATTTCACCTCAACTCGGAAACACAAGATATAGTGTATAGAATTTGAACGGGCAACACTATGCCCAGACTTAAAAAAGCAAAAAAATTAGCGCTAGTTAGTTGGCGGGGCCGGCAGAGAGGGTAATATCGACTGCTTCAGTCGAGTCACTGGGGGCCATGGGACCCGCTTGCCCCAGCCAGCTGGCACCCGCTTCACCGGGGCGTCCGTTTGGCGAGACTTGCACTACCACCACGATCGAGGCGGTATCTGAGAGCATCTGTCCTGCCATGGATTTACTATCATCCAGGCGCAAGGTCACTGGCAGATCAGCCCCCGTCAAACGCTGCACGGCTATGGGCATGCGGCTGTCGCTTTGTGCATTCCTGGCCAAAACAAAAACAGTGTCTGTTGCCGCGACATTTCCGCCTGCGGGCAAAGCAACCGATACTGTCACTCCCAGGCTGCCCGCGTTCGCTGAAGGTTCATTCGCCGCAGACGCCGTCAGGACAGCTCCTGCTTCCCCCAGCTTTTCCCGAGCACTTTCAATGACACCTGAAATCATCTGCTGAGTTTCAGAACCCGGCGGTTCCATCGCCACCAGACGCTGCCAATATTCGATAGCTGCGCGATACTGGCCTTGTTCATAAGACGCCATGCCCAGCAGGCCCAGTGCTGTGCGCTGATGAGGATCGATCGCCAATGCCTGCTCTGCGCGCATGCGAGCGCTGTCATCCAATCGTCTTCCGGCGGCAAGATAGCGAGCTTGCGCTGCATAAGCCAGCGCAGCTGAATCCTCAGGTGCAGACAGTATCAACTCGTCATAAGCGTCTGCAGCGCGCGTGTAGTCTTGCATGCCCATGTAGTACCGACCAAGCATCGCCACGTAATGCAGGTTGTCAGGTCTCTGCTCAGCACGCTGCTCTATCGACAGCATCAGCGCCTGCATCTGCTCAGGGGTGCTGTTGTCGTCAAGGGCCTGCAACTGACGGGAAATCATCACATCGTCTGCAGCACCCAACTTGTAGTAAAGAGCAATGCTGAACACGGCAACTAAGGGCGCCAGAATCCAAACAGGGAATTTAGCCTGATTGGCGCTTGCCTCTTGCTCGAGCGGTTGATCTTGCTCATCTTCCAGCAGGCGCAGCTGCGCGTCCGCAGCCAGTGAATCGTTACCTTCCTCGGCCAGTTCCTGCTGACGCAAACGAAACCACTCGAGGTTCGCTCTCGCCAAATCCTCATTAGCTGCGCCACGGCGCTTGCCGCCAGGCTTGAGGTAAAACAATGCAGAAAATACCAGCAGCGCGCCGCAGGTTAGATACAGTAATGTCACTGGTTGCTTTCCGCCTTATCCAATATCGCCTTGAGCTTCAGCTGTTCTTCTTCACTCAGCGCTTCAGTGGTGTCTGTTGCCTGCTTGCGGCCAAGCAGGGTCATTACAGCGATCGCGACCCCTGCCGCCAGCAACAGCATCGGCGCCATCCAAAGAAAAATCGTGACCCCGGAGAAACTGGGCCGATAGCGAACAAACTCGCCGTAGCGGTCCACCATATACTGGCGAATCTCATCGTCACTCGCGCCCTGTTCCAACTGTTCGTAGAGTAGTCGGCGCAAATCCTGGGAAATGGGTGCATTGGAATCGGCAATATTCTGGTTTTGACATTTAGGACAGCGCAGTTCTTCACTCAATGCCCGATAGCGTTTTTCAAGCGCAGAATCAGAAAATTCGTAAGTCTCAATCACTGCCAACGCCGGTAGCGCCAGCAATAGCAAAACCAAAGAACAAATCCTCACCATCAGTTTGCTTTTCCGTTTTTTAGCTGCTCGTAAATCGGCTGTAGGACATTGCTCCATACGCGCTCGTTTACCACCCCCACATGGCGATAGCGGACAAGTCCGTTGGCGTCCACAAGATAGGTCTCAGGGGCGCCATAAACACCAAGATCAAGTCCCAAGGTGCCGTCGTGATCAGCAATGCTAGCGAGATAAGGGTCACCCAGCTCGTCCAGCCAAGCAAGTGCTGCCGCATCTTCGTCCTTGTAATTGATGCCGTAGATTGCCACCCCCCGTTTAGCCAGTTCAGTGAGGTAGGGATGTTCTGCTCGACAGGAAATACACCAAGTTGCCCACACATTGAACAATGCCACCTCGCCACTGACAGCGGCTTTATCGAGAACTTCACTACTGCCGAGCGCCGACAACGAAAATTCAGGAAAGGGCTTATCGATCAGTGCAGAGGGAAGCTCTTTAGGGTCTAGCGACAACCCTCTAACCAAAAACACCGCTAATATTATGAACAGGATTAGCGGCATAAACAGCTTTAGCCTAGCTGGCATACTGAACTCCAGCAGCCTTCGCAGGAGCGCCACTGCGATGGCGGCGGTAGCGCTTATCAAATGCAGTGGTGAACCCACCAAATCCCATCAAAATCGCGCCCAACCACATCCAGCGAACCATCGGCTTATAGTGCAAGCGTATCGCCCAGGCCCCCTGCTCGCCAATCGGCTCACCCATTGCAATGTATAGATCCCGGAACAGGCCCGGATCAATCGCAGCCTCGGTCATCATCGACCCGCTGGCAAGGTAACGACGCTTTTGCGGTGCCAGTGCCGCAATTTTTTTGCCGTCCTCAAAGACTTCAAAGCGGGCCTCATCAGCCACAAAATTGGGACCTCTAACCGCAGCAACTTCCACGAAACGAAACTCATAGCCCGCGAGGGTTTCTGTTTCGCCCGGCGCCATTTTCAGGTCGTGCTCAATACTGTATTGGCTGGTAGCGACAACGCCGACCACGCATGCGGCAAATCCCATGTGGGCCAGCACCATACCCCAGTAACTGGGGGTCAGTCGGCGTAAGCCACCTGCTTTGCCTCCAATTCGGAACCAAAAATCCTTGGCCATGCCAAAAACAACCCATCCGGCGAGCAACACTGCTAGCGCTACCCAGAGGTTATATCCTTGCCCAAACAATGGCAGCGTAAGCGCACAAACAATCGCCGCCACGCCCGGGATCAGCAATTCAGCTTTCCAACGCTGACCACTATCTCGCTTCCAGCGAGACAAGGGGCCAATGCCCATAAAGGGCGCGAGTAAAGCCATTAACGGGACAAACACCGCATTAAAATAGGGAGGCCCCACGGAATACTTGCCCTGGCCCAGCGCATCCATCATCAAAGGAAACAGAGTGCCGAATAAAACGGTTAGCGTAGACACCAGAAACACCACATTGTTAAGCAGTATCAGTGATTCTCTGGACAGCCAGGCAAAGCTGACCCGACTGCTCACTGCCGGAGCGCGCAGAGCATAAAGCGTTAACGAGCCACCCACCACGATTGCGAGAAACACCAGGATGAACATTCCGCGCGCAGGATCGGTGGCAAATGCGTGCACCGAGGTCAGTACCCCGGAGCGCACCATGAACGTCCCCAACAAACTGAGAGAGAAAGCAAAGATCGCGAGCAATACCGTCCAGCTTTTGAACAGACCGCGCTTTTCAGTCGCTGCCAAGGAATGGACCAGCGCTGTACCCGCCAGCCAGGGCATAAACGATGCGTTCTCTACCGGATCCCAAAACCACCAACCGCCCCAACCCAGTTCGTAATAAGCCCACCAGCTGCCCAACATAATACCCAGGCTCAAAAATGCCCAGGCCACGTTAGTCCAGGGGCGGGACCATCGGGCCCACGATGCGTCCAATCGCCCACCGAGCAGTGCAGCAATGGCAAACGCAAAGGCAACCGAGAAGCCCACATAGCCCATATACAATAGGGGCGGATGGATAATCAGCCCTGGATCCTGCAACAGCGGGTTCAAGTCATTGCCGTCGACAGGAATGCTGGGCAATAGCCTCGCAAAAGGGTTAGAGGTCAGTAATGCAAAAGAAAGGAAGCCAACCGCAATAACGCCCATGACTGAAAGCACTCGCGAGAGCACCAACAAAGGCAACTGCGGACTCAGGACAGCAACTGCAGCAGTCCACAAACAAAGGATGAGTGCCCACAGCAACAGAGATCCTTCGTGGTTACCCCACACGGCGGAAAACTTATAAATGGGCGGCAACAGGGAGTTACTGTTATTGGCAACCACGGCGACTGAAAAGTCGTCCTGTAAAAAAGCAACGCTGAGGCAGGTAAAACTGATAGCAACCAGCACCAACATACCCACCGCTAAACCGGGGGCCAGGGCCATCGCCGGCACGTTGCGGCGCCAGGCGCCCCAGGCAGGAACGACCGCTAACACCAGCGCGAGTGCAAGACTGATAATTAAGGCAAAGTGGCCGATTTCAGGAATCATTGTTTCACTCCCTTGTGGTCATAACCGGATTGTTCTAAAGCGTCCGCCACCTCTGGTGGCATGTAATTCTCGTCGTGCTTGGCCAGCACTTCAGTTGCCCGCAAAACTCCATCCGCACCCAGCTCCCCCGATGCGACTGCCCCCTGCCCCTCGTCAAAAAGGTCCGGAAGAATGCCCTCATAAACGACAGCAACCGACGCTTTGAAATCTGTCAGCTCAAACCGCACTGCCAGGCTGTCATCGCTGCGCTGGACGCTGCCATCCACGACCATACCCCCGATACGGATAGGCTGCCCTATTGGCGCATTGCCCTGCGCGACTTCAGCAGGAGGAAAAAACAAATTGATGTTGCCGCGCAGCGCATACGCCACCAGACCGATGGCGGCACTGGAAAAGAGCACAATGAATAGCACTACGTAGAGCCGCTGTTTACGGACTGGATGCATTTGATGCCTCCTGAGTGGCTAGGCCCCCCTGTGAGCGACGAAGCTCAGCGGAAAGCTGCCGAAGAAATCGTTTTTTGCGCCTGGCCGGTGACAGCAGGATAAATACAATGACGACCAGTGTGATCGCATAGGCTGCCCACACGTAGGCACCGTGACCATCCATCTGCAAGAGAGCATCGAGGCTGTCAAAGTACATTATTGACCCTCTCCCTCTGCCAGTTTGCGCACCCATTTTGTGCGCCTTTCCCGCTCCAGGATTTCGGCACGCATGTTCATCAGCAACGCACAAGTGAACATCAGGTAAAACGCTGCGATCATCAGCAGCAATGGGTAGAGCATGCTGGGATCAATACTGGATTCGCCGGTGAACTTTATTGAAGCCGGCTGGTGAAGGCTGTACCACCAATCCACCGATTTATAGATAATGGGGATATTAACCGTACCGACCAGAGCCAAAACCGCACACGCCTTTCCTGCAGCCTCTTTATTGTCGTACGCCTCGTGTAGCGCTACCACCCCAAGATACAGAAATAACAGAATCAACATAGACGTGATCCGGGCGTCCCAAACCCACCAAGTGCCCCATGTGGGCTTACCCCAGATAGCACCAGTCACAAGGGCCACGAATGTTAACGCAGCTCCAATGGGAGCACAGGATTTCATGGCTATATCAGCCATCTTCATTTTCCAGATCAAGCTGACAGCACCAGCAATAGCCATCACGTAATAGCCAGCAAGGGCCACTACTGCAGCCGGCACGTGAATATAGATAATACGGTAGCTGTTTCCCTGGCGAAAATCAGGTGCGGTATACAACATTCCCCAAACCATGCCGACCACCAGCGCGATAACGGTCACGGGCAACAGAAAGCGAAGAATAGTACCAGAGATACTATACAGCCAAGGGGGAGAACCGAGTTTATGGAAGAAGGTCCACATAGGGGCGGCAATTATACAGAGGCACAGACAGCGAACAAGAACTTGTCGGCCACTGGCAACAGATGAACGTGACTAAACTCAGGCATCGACGCTAATCCTCAAGCCAGCGGCGATCGCAATCGGCGCCAGCGCCACAGCCAGACACAGCATTGCCCCAATAATCGCCAGATAGGGGCCGGCCGGTGCTCCTGTGACGGCAGCTTTCACTGCAGCGCTGCCAAATATGAGTACCGGCATATAAAAAGGCAATATCAGCAGCGAGATCAGCATTCCGCCGCGTTTAAGCCCCACCGTTAGCGCTGCACCAATAGCGCCGAGCAGGCTAAGTAAAGCAGTGCCTAACAACAAACTCAGAAACAGTGTGGCAATGGCTTCAGTGGGCAGATTTAACATCAGCGCAAACACGGGTGATACCAAGGCTAGCAAAAGGCCGGTAATGAGCCAATGTGCGGTGACGTATGACAGCACTGACATGTAGAGAGGCTGTGGCGACAGCATTAGCTGCTCCAGGCTGCCATCGTCAAAATCACTGCGAAACACCCCGTCTGAGGTGAGTAAATTGGACAACAAGGCAATAATCCAGAGAATACCCGGGGCAAAGTCCGCAAGCTTATCCGGAGCCGGGCCAAGCCCCAGTGGGAACAGGGCCACTACCATGGCGAAAAACAACAGCGGGTTGCCTATTTCTATCGGTCGCCGCACTGCAAGCACCAGCTGACGGCGAAGCAATCGACCGCAAAAAGCCAATGTGCCCGGCGAGCTCATGGCATAACTCCCGCGCTGAGATCAAGCCGGACCAGTGGACAATTAACGTCCACGCGCTGGTGAGACGTTAGTAAGACAGCGCCGCCCCCCGTCACATGCTTGGCAAACAACGCCTCCAGGGCGCTCACTCCGCTCGCGTCGATGGCCGTGTAGGGCTCGTCCAAAAGCCAGAGCGGGCTCCCGGACAAATACAACCTGGCGAGATTGACCCGCCGGTGCTGGCCTGCAGACAAGGCGTGGCTGGGCACGTCCTCGTATCCGTAGAGCCCAACGCTGGTTAATGCCGATTCTATTTCAGCGTTGGAATATTGCCCCTCACCAGACACATGCCAGGACAAGTTCTCCCGTGGACTCAGCAGCGACTTAACCGCGCTTTGATGGCTCAAGTAGAGCATGCCACCGTGGCGTGAAACCTCGCCTTGAAAACCGTAGCGCGAAAGCCCGGCAAGAATTCGGATAAGACTGGTTTTTCCCGCGCCATTGGCGCCCTCAAGCTGAACCAGCTGACCGGGCAATATACTGAAAGACAGATCCTCAAACAGCTGTCGACCCCCTCGCTCCAGCGAAAGACTCTCGGCGACCAGCAAGGGCCTGCTCTGTGAAGGATCGGTCAGAGATTCACCACATTGACCACAGGAATGTGCAAGTCAGTATCAATTTGATCAGCGCGCAAACTGTTGAAGTCAAAGAGATCACCATCGGCAAGCTGTGACGGGGCCACATTGCGAATACTGCTAAAAATAGTTTCGGTGCGGCCCGGGTACTCACGCTCCCACTGCAGCAGCATTTTTTTCACCTGTACCCGCTGCAAGTTGTCCTGGGAGCCACACAGGTTGCAGGGAATAATGGGAAACTCCTTATACTGGGCATAGGCGGCCAGGTCTTTTTCCTTGCAGTACGCCATCGGCCTAATCACCACATTTTTCTTGTCGTCAGACAACAGTTTGGGAGGCATGGCTTTCAGGCTGCCACCAAAAAACATATTGAGAAATAAAGTTTCTACAATGTCGTCGCGGTGATGACCCAGAGCTATCTTGGTTGCGCCAATATCCTGGGCGAACCCATACAGGCTGCCACGACGCAATCGGGAGCAAAGTCCACAGGTGGTTTTGCCTTCTGGCACCACTTCCTTGACGATACTGTAGGTGTCCTTTTCCAGGATGTAGTAAGGCACATCCATCTGGGCGAGAAAATCAGGCAGCACCTGCTCTGGGAACCCCGGTTGTTTTTGATCCAGGTTTACGGCCACGAGCTCGAAACTCACTGGCGCTGAACGTTGCAGGTTCATCAGGATATCCAGCATGCCATAGGAGTCTTTGCCTCCCGACAGACACACCATGACCTTGTCGCCCTCTTCAATCATGTTGTAATCGACGATAGCGTTACCGGCATTGCGTCGCAGTCGCTTCTGCAACTTGTTGAACTCGAGTTTTTCCTTGCGTGATAGCTCGCGCACGATACCGACCGTTAGTGCTTGATTTGGCGCGCATTTTACTCGTTTGCATGTCGTTTCGTCCACCGCTTACTGGGCTCGACAACTCCGATTCCCTCCACCTGTGGTGACCATCGCCCTGCTCGTCTTGTAATTTGCTTGCAATACAACCAAAATGTGCGCCCCTGAAGACACGATCAACTCATCTGCGAGGACTAAAACCCGATGAAAACACCTGTAAGAGTGACTGTTACCGGCGCTGCGGGCCAGATTGGCTACGCACTGCTGTTCCGTATTGCCTCCGGCGCCATGCTGGGCGATGACCAGCCTGTCATCCTGCAACTACTGGACATCACTCCAGCCATGGAGGCTCTTCAGGGGGTGAAGATGGAATTGGAGGACTGCGCTTTCCCATTGCTGGTCGACACCATTTGCACCGATGATCCCAACGCGGGATTCAAAGATACCGATTACGCTTTGCTGGTTGGCGCACGCCCGCGCGGCCCCGGTATGGAGCGTAAGGATTTGCTGGAAGCCAATGCTGCGATCTTCTCCGTGCAGGGTAAGGCGATCAACGCCAATGCCAGCAAGAACATCAAGGTTCTGGTCGTCGGCAATCCCGCTAACACCAACTCGCTCATCACCCAGCGCAATGCGCCGGACATCGACCCTCGCAATTTCACTGCCATGACGCGTCTGGACCACAATCGTGCCATGACTCAAATCGCGCAAAAGACAGGCAAGACTGTCAACGATGTGACGAATATGACGATCTGGGGCAACCACTCTGCTACCCAGTATCCAGACTTGTTCAACACCAAAGTGTCGGGCGAAGCCGCCATCAACCTGGTGAATCAAGAGTGGTATGAAAGTGATTTTATTCCTGTTGTTCAGCAGCGCGGTGCAGCCATTATCAAGGCACGTGGCGCGTCTTCTGCAGCATCTGCAGCCAATGCGGCCATCGACCATATGCGCTCCTGGGCGCTGGGGACCGACGGCGATGATTGGGTTTCCATGGGTGTTTACTCCGATGGTTCTTACGGTATTACCGAGGGCCTGATCTACTCTTTCCCCTGCCGCTGCGAAAACGGCGACTGGAGCATTGTACAAGGCGTTGAAGTCGGTGATTTCAGTCAGGCAAAAATGGCTGCTACCGAACAGGAACTCGTTGAAGAGCGTGACGCGGTTCAGCACCTGCTGCCTTAAGCACCGCACTCAAAAAAAAGCGCCCCTGGGTACTCCAGTGGCGCTTTTTTTCCTTCTGACCTTCCATTAGACCCAACGCAGGAATCCTGCTGTAATAGCCCTATGACTGAGATTGCAACCCAGAAAACCTACCACCATGGCAACCTGCGTGCTGAACTGCTCGATACTGCGATAGAACAGTTGCGAGAGACCGGTGCTGAGGATTTAAGCTTGCGAGCCCTGGCACGGGCGATTGGGGTTTCACAGACAGCCCCTTACCGCCACTTTGGCGACAAAGGTGAACTTCTTGCGGCGATGGCGACTCGCGGCTACCGGGAGCTTTACAAATCGCTGAAGCAGGCCGGAGACAATGCCGGGGATTGCCCTACAGACCAACTGCTGGCCTTTGCATACGCCTATGTGGACTATGCGGCCAATAATCCGCAGTTGTTCAAACTGATGTTCGGCCCTGCCGTACAGCCTGCAGCACGTTACCCTGAGCTGCGAGAAGCGAGTCGCGAGACACTCATTCTGGTGCAGCAAATATTACAGCGCGGAATTAAACAGGGCCTGTATACCGATGCCGAAGATACAGCCTATCTGACCAATGCTGCCTGGTCGGGCATATACGGTCTGGCAACCCTGCGCGTAGACGCACCTGAAATTTTTGTCCGCCATATCGACCTGCGCGCTCAAGTCGATCTCGGAGTGAGGACCTTTGTCGCCGGCATCAGCGCCAAGACACCCGCCTAGAGTTCTCGCAGCAAAGCCACCGGGGGACTGGACACCACTTTACGGCAACTGAACACACCTAGCCCGGCGATCAACACGGTTCCTACTGTCAGCCCCAGTGGCCATAGCCAGGGGGATGGCGCATAAGACATATCCAGTACCCAAATTTGCAGCATCGCCACGGACAATTCGGCCGCTACCGTGGCTAGAATTCCGGCGAACAAACCCAGGGCTGAAAATTCAATAAACAGACCTCCCAGGATCAAACCTCGCCGGGCTCCCAGCGCCCGCAATATCGAACTCTCATGCATGCGTGCGTCAACACTCGCTTGCACGCCTGCCACCAGGACCAGCGCACCTGTGGCCAGAATAACAGCGAGAACTAATTCAACGGCTGCCGACACCTGCTTGACGATACTTCGAACCTGGTCGATGACCAGATCCATTTCAATAACCGTCACCGTCGGAAAACTCCGAATAAAACGGTTCAGAAACACCTTGTTTTCCCCGTCCAGATGAAAGCTGGTCATAAATGTTGCCGGATAACTGGCTAACAAATCCGGAGGAAACACCAGAAAGAAGTTGGGCCGCATGGACTGCCAGTCCAGCTGCCGCAGGTTAGAAACAGTCGCTTCCAGCGGCTGTGCACCCACGAGAAACGACAGCTTGTCGCCTACCTCCACACCCATTCTCTGGGCAAACTCGGCCTCTACCGACACCAGCGCTTCGGTAGTGCCATCCGGCCACCACTCTCCCGCAGTAAGCACATTTCCGGTGGGCAGCCCGGTGGACCAGGTGAGGTTGGTTTCACGCTGCCTGGGCCCCTCTTCCATTTCCCCTGCCGTTGGCAGCGGCTGATCGTTCACTGCCATAATCCGGCCGCGAATCATGGGGTACAAAGCCTCGCTGGGAACCCCCTCCTCGCGCAGCATTTGCTCTACAGGCTGCAAATCCTGAGGGCCAATATTAATCATGAAGTGATTAGGTGCATCTTCTGGTAGTTGTGTTTGCCACTCGTCGATGAGTGATGTGCGTACCAACACCAGGACCAACAACAGCATAATCGCCATCGCAAATATCACGACCTGAAGTGCATTGGCCGTGCCTCTGCGCTGCAAGCCAGCCAATGCGAGCCGCCAGATACTACCGGCGCTCATACCGACAATACGCCCGCCTCTGAGCAGGGTCATAGCCAGCACCATTCCCAGAGAGACGGTAATCATCAATCCTGAAATAACCGCTGCGGTCAGCTTCCAGTCCCCCGAATACCAGAGCATCAACCCACTGATAGCAAGCAGCCCGATGATGTAATCCCGGGTGGAGCGGCGTGTTTCCAAAGGCAGGTCCCGGCGTAGAACGCGCAACGGACTGGCCAGACTCAGGCGGCGCAGAGGCGGCCAGGCAAAGCTCATCAAGCAAGTGAGTGCGGTAGCGCTGCCTATTAAATAAGGCCGAGGACCACTGGGGCCTGGCTGAACCGGCAACTGATCAGCGAACAATTTAAAGAACAAGGCCTGAATGCCCCAGCCCAATAGACAGCCCGCGCCAGTGGCAATACTCCCCAGCAACAACAAACTGCGCCCATACAAAAAATTAATGCTGCCAGATGTAGCTCCCAGGCTTTTCATGATGGCCACATAATCGTTGTGACGTTCGCTGAAACGGCCAGCCGCAAGCGCGATGGCAACACCTGCGAGTACCACGCCCAGACTGCCTGCCAGCAACAAAAAGCTTTCCGCCCTCGCCAGGGCCTTGCCGATACCCGGCTGGCCCTGGTTGATATCAATCATCCTTTGCCCGGGTTCCAACCGAGGCTCAAGTTGCCCGCGGTGCCTCTGAAGCGCGTCAGGGTCTCCCGCATAAAGCTGACGAAATTCCACCCTGCTGCCCGGTTGCACGACCCCGGTCGCCGCAATATCGGCGTAGTTCATCAACAACCTTGGGCCATAGCCATAAGTTCCTGCTGCCTGGTCCGGTTCAGCGCGCACCGCCCCGGCCACAGTAAAGCTGGCATCTCCCAATGCAACAGAGCTGCCAAGAGAAATATCGAGCAAAGGAAACAAACGTGAGTCCAGCCAAACTTCGCCCACACCGGGGCCCGATACCACGGCCCTCGCTTCACCAAAGGGCTCATCGCTGAAAGAGAGTTCTCCACGCAAGGGATACGCCGCAGAAACCGCTTTTACTGCAACCAGTTGCATTGCGTCACTAGTGCTGTAAATCATCGATGGAAAAGCCAGCGTGGTGGCGACACTGAGTCCGTCGTCGAGCGCCTCTTGCAGCCAATCTGCCGGCATTTCCCGACTACTGCGGACAACCAGATCAGCAGCCAAAAAACGATGGCTTTCCTGCTCCAGAGCACCCTGTAAACGCGAGGTAAATGCACTGATCCCGGACACCACGCCCACCGCCAGCACCAGTGCCATCGCCAGAATACCGAGCTCTCCGCCGCGCCAATCGCGCGCCAGCATTCGTGTCGCCGTTATCGACATACCTTAGCCCTCAACCAATTCGCCCGCGTCCAGTACCAGCCTGCGCTCACAACGCTGGGCCAGGGCCATATCGTGGGTCACCAGAACCAGTGTAGTGCCCTGCTCGCGGTTTAACTCAAACAGTAAATCGATGATGTGAGTCCCGGTGCGGGTATCCAGATTGCCAGTGGGTTCATCAGCAAACAAAATGGTCGGCGTCGAGGCAAAGGCTCTGGCGATTGCGACACGCTGCTGCTCTCCACCTGACATTTGCTTGGGGTAGTGCAACATACGCTCGCTGAGCTCCACGCGCCCCAGGAACTGTTCGGCCTGCTCCCTGGCATCGCCAATCCCCTGCAGTTCCAGGGGCAGCATAACGTTCTCCAGCGCCGTCAGCGCAGGGAGCAGTTGGAACGACTGAAAGACGAATCCCACCTGTTTGCCACGAAACAGCGCTCTAGCGTCTTCATCCAAAGTACCAAGATCTGTGTCTCCAATAATGACACGGCCAGCACTGGCCTCATCGAGTCCGGCCAGCAAACCGAGCAGCGTTGACTTGCCAGAACCTGAGGCACCAACAATGGCGACCGACTCTCCCGACTTGATTTCCAACGTAATCCCTTTCAGTATTTCAAGCATGCCCCCACTCATGGGCACCCGTTTTTGGAGATTTTCGGTTTTAATCATGCAGCATTCCCTTTACCACCTTATACGTGCCCCAATCCTGCTCGGTTTTCTACTCCTGGCTTTCGGCAATCCCGCCTTTACAAAAGGGAACACCTTGCTCGTGCTCGGGGATAGTATCAGTGCAGCCTACGGTATGTCGCTGGACAAGGGATGGGTTGCCCTGCTGGCAGGGCGGCTGGCAACCACCCACCCGGATTACCGGGTTGTTAATGCCAGCATCTCCGGAGAAACGACCAACGGCGCTCTTGGTCGACTAGATTCCCTCCTCGGGCAGCATAAACCTCAGGTAGTTGTCATCGAGCTGGGCGGCAACGACGGACTGAGGGGCTTTCCGGTGAGCGAATTGCGCCAGAATCTGGATCAATTAGCCCTGCGCAGCCGAGCAGCAGGGGCCCAGGTAGTTATGGTCAGCATACAGATACCCCCCAACTACGGTAGTCGTTACACTACCAGCTTCCATGAGTCGTATGCCCTGGCTGCAGAAAACACTGACAGCATTCTGGCCCCCTTTATTCTGGATGGCATAGCCACTAACCCTGAACTCATGCAGGCCGACGGAATTCATCCCCGACCAGAGGCTCAGGCGGACATGTTAAATAACATGCTTCCTTACATTGAAAAGGCGCTGCCATGACCAACGACAACTCACTCTGGCGAGACCTGCAGGAGCGCGACAGCGAACATGTATGGCACCCTTACTCAGCAACACCTTCGCGCGGAGAGATCTTTCCAATTGTAGCTGCTGATGGGGTTCGGCTAAGGCTGGCAGATGGCCGCGAACTCATCGATGGTATGGCCTCCTGGTGGTGTGCGATCCACGGCTACAACCATCCTGTGCTAAACCGGGCAGTAAACGAACAGTTGACCAAGATGTCTCACGTCATGTTCGGGGGGCTAACCCACCCGGCCGCTGTCAAACTGGCGCAACTGCTTGTGCGACTGACGCCAGACTCTCTCAGCAAGGTTTTTTTCAGTGACTCAGGTTCAGTGTCAGTTGAGGTAGCCCTCAAAATGGCAATTCAGTTCTGGCAAGCTTCCGGCAAACAGCGCAAGCAAAAAATGGTTGCGCTACGCAGCGGTTACCACGGCGATACTTTTGGCGCTATGTCTGTTTGTGACCCAGTCACCGGCATGCACCACCTGTTCGGCGACGTTCTCAACAAGCAACACTTTGTCGCTGCTCCTAAGGCCGGCTTCCATGAGGAGTGTCCTGAAACTGAAATGGAGGAAATCACCGATTTACTCACCTCCCACCATGAAGAAATTGCGGCGATTATTGTAGAGCCGGTCGTGCAGGGCGCGGGGGGCATGCACTTTTACTCTCCGGATTATCTGCGCAAGCTGCGAGCCCTGTGTGATGCCTTCGATGTTTTGCTGATTTTTGACGAAATCGCCACAGGCTTCGGTCGTACAGGAAAGATGTTCGCCCTGGAGCACGCCGATGTTGAGCCGGATATGCTGTGCCTTGGCAAGTCGCTAACTGGTGGTTACATGACGCTAGCTGCCACACTTTGTAACGATCAAATTGCCAGCACAATCAGCAACAGCGAGGCTGGCGCGTTTATGCACGGCCCCACCTTTATGGGAAATCCACTGGCCTGTGCTACCGCTATCGCCAGTATTGAGCTGCTGATTTCGCAACCATGGCAAAGGAAAATTCAACGCTTAAATCTGCAACTCGAAGAAGGCCTTAGCCCGGCGCGCAAACTTCCTCAGGTCAATGACGTGCGCACACTCGGAGCCATCGGTGTTATTGAGTTGCATGAGGCCGTCGACATGCAAAGAGTCCAGCCGATGTTTGTGGACAAGGGGGTCTGGATTAGGCCGTTTGGCAAACTGGTTTACACCATGCCGCCATACACAATGAACGAAGAAGACCTGGCAGCGCTCACCGCGGCTATGGTAGAGGTCGTCGCTGCACTTTAGCGCGCTAGGCGAACCCGCCCCTGCATGAACGTCACCGCCTGCCCCGTCATCCGCACTCGGCCCGCGCCGTACTCGCAGTTTATCTCGCCGCCGCGCGCCGATATTTGTCTAGCTTCCAATCGTTCAAGCCCAAGACGCTGCGACCAGTACGGCACCAATGCGCAGTGAGCCGAACCGGTCACTGGATCTTCGTTAATACCCACCTGAGGGCCAAAAAAACGCGACACAAAATCGCAGTTATCGCCCGGCGCCGTCGCAATAATGCAGCGATCGCTTGCGGCCAGCAATGCGGTAAAGTCTGGAGATATTCTGGCCACGTCTTCTTCGAACTCAAACACATACAGTAATTTTGCGGCCCCGCTCACCTGCTTAACATCAGACGGTCTCGCGCCTAACGCAGCGCATATCTCCATATCCACTGCACCATCGCTCAAGGCATAGGCCGGAAAGTCCAGGGTGTAGCCAGAATCATGACGCAGCACCTGCAGCATACCTGAGCGGGTGTGAAAACAAATACGTTCGCCAGCGTAAGCAAGATGATCAAATAGCACATGCGCAGTGGCAAGCGTGGCATGCCCGCACAAATCGACTTCTACCGTTGGCGTAAACCAGCGTAATTCAAAGCCATCCTCTACAGGCACCATAAAGGCTGTCTCGGAAAGATTGTTCTCCAAAGCAATGGACTGTAACAGCTCATCTTCGAGCCACTTGTCCAGGGGCATAACTGCCGCGGGGTTGCCGCCAAAGGGTTCGCTGGAAAAAGCATCGACCTGGTAAATTGCGTAGCTCATAGCGTGGTTACCGACCTGCCGTTGTACATGTGCTGGTGCTCTAATATAGTAGCTGCAGACAAATGGTGACAGGGAAAACAACTCAGGGCATGTCAAAGAGAGCACAAACTCCGTTGCAGCTCAGTTTTTATCGAGTCATCTTCGGCACTGAGACAAGGGCGGGGAAATGGTTCGATATCATCCTCATCATGGTTATTCTTGCCAGTGTTTTGGTGATCATGCTGGACTCGATTCACGAGTACCACATCAATTATGGTGTTCTGTTCCTCCAGATCGAGTGGGCTTTCACGCTCATGTTCACCGCCGAATATCTGATCAGGCTATGGTGCTCGGATAACCGCAAAGGCTATGCGATCAGCGTCTATGGTATCGTGGACCTTCTCGCGCTAATGCCCACCTACCTCTCTCTTTTGCTGCCCCAGGCTGCGCCCTTACTCATTATCCGGGTGCTACGCATCCTCAGGATATTCAGGGTATTGAGACTCCTGGCCTTGCTCGATGAAGCCAATGACCTCGCCCGAGCGCTGCATAATTCTACCCGTAAAATATTCGTTTTTTTCTCGATGATGATATTAATGGCCACCATTTTTGGCTGTCTTATCTACGTTATTGAAGGACCTGAACACGGTTTCAACAGCATTCCCCACAGCATTTATTGGGCGATCGTCACCATAACGACCGTGGGCTATGGCGACGTGGTTCCGATGACCCCAATGGGCCAGGTGTTGTCAGCGGTTGGCATGCTCATGGGCTACGCCGTTATCGCCGTCCCCACTGGGATTGTGACCGCCGAGCTAACCCTTGCCCAGCGATTGCACAAAGAGCGAGCCATTCGTGCAGCGCGCAATTGCACCACCTGCGCTCATGTCGAGTCAGACCCGGAAGCCGTTTATTGTCGCCACTGTGGCAGTTCCCTTCCTGCGCCCGGACACCAACCAGAAGACGAAGCTTAGCGTTCTCTATCGGGCGCACATGGTCGCGCCAATACTGCTATAATACGCTTCCATTTTTCGTGCAGCAGACCATGTCTACACCCATCCACTCTTACCGAAAATACTGGGCCGAATGTTTTGGCCCGGCACCTGAACTGCCCACCACCCGGGCGGAAATGGACGCGCTTGGCTGGGATAGTTGCGACATCATTGTGGTCACCGGCGATGCCTATGTAGATCACCCAAGCTTCGGCATGGCGGTAATCGGACGCTTACTGGAAGCGCAGGGCTTTAGAGTCGGCATCCTTGCCCAGCCAGACTGGACCAGCGCTGAGCCCTTCAAGGCACTGGGTAAACCCAACCTGTTTTTCGGTGTCTCTGCTGGCAACATGGACTCAATGATCAACCGCTACACCGCCGATAAAAAACGTCGTCACGATGACGCCTATACCCCTGATAATCAGGGCGGCAAGCGCCCTGATCGAGCTGTCATCGTATACAGCCAGAGGGTCAGGGAAGCCTACCGCGATGTACCCCTGATCATTGGCAGTATTGAGGCGAGCCTCAGGCGTATCGCACACTACGACTACTGGAGTGACAAGGTTCGTCGCTCCATTTTGCTCGATAGCCGAGCGGACCTTCTGCTTTATGGTAACGCTGAGCGTGCGATCGTCGATGTTGCTCACCGCCTGGCTGCCGGCGAGTCGGTGCATACTATTCGAGATCTCCGTGGTACTGCGTTTGTGCGTAAACGCATTCCTGACGGCTGGCGTGAAATCGATTCTACATCCATCGACCCGGTAGGCGCTGTCGATAAAATCGTTAGCCCTTACCAGGAAATAAGCACCGCCGAATGCTCACCCGACGAAGTCGCCGTGCAACAGGGTGAAGATGTTGTGCGCATTCTGGACAGGGTCGATGACACCCGTCCCGCAGTGATACGCATTCCTTCTTATGAGCAGGCAAAAGATGACCCCGCTCTTTATGCCCATGCGTCTCGTGTATTGCACAAAGAAACCAACCCGCACAATGCACGCCCACTAATACAGGCGCATGGTGATCGGGAAGTTTGGCTGAATACCCCGCCGATTCCGCTGGAGACAGACGAACTGGACTGGTTGTTCGAACTACCTTATACCCGGCTCCCCCACACTAGCTATGGCGATGCCCGCCTACCCGCCTATGAAATGATTCGTCACTCGGTCAATATCATGCGAGGATGTTTTGGCGGCTGTACGTTCTGTTCCATCACCGAACATGAGGGCCGAATCATCCAGAATCGCTCTGAAGAGTCCATTCTCAGAGAAGTAGAAAGCATCCGCGACACCTCACCGGCATTCACTGGAGTAATTTCCGACCTGGGCGGTCCTACGGCAAACATGTGGCGCCTGGCTTGCAAGTCCAAAGACATCGAAGCCAAATGTCGCAAGCTCAGTTGTGTTTTCCCCGGCATATGCAAAAACCTCAATACCGACCAAAAACCATTGGTGGAACTGTATCGCAAGGCCCGCGAGATCGATGGCGTTAAGAAGGTTTTAATCGCATCGGGGCTGCGCTATGACATAGCGGTAGAGTCCCCCGAGTACGTTAAAGAACTGGTTACCCACCACGTGGGCGGCTACCTGAAAATTGCTCCGGAGCACACTGAAGAGGGTCCACTGGATAAAATGATGAAGCCGGGCATAGGCACCTATGACCGCTTTAAAGCGATGTTTGAGAAATATTCCAGGGCCGCCGGAAAAGAGCAGTACCTGATTCCCTATTTTATCGCGGCTCACCCTGGCACATCAGACAAGGATATGATGAACCTTGCGCTTTGGTTAAAGCGCAACAAGTTTCGGGCTGATCAGGTACAAACCTTCTACCCCTCTCCGATGGCCAGTGCTACGGCGATGTACCACAGCGGCAAGAACCCTCTAAAGAAGATCTCTCGCAACAGCGATACCATGCCCACTGTAAAAGGACTGTCACAGCGGCGTTTGCACAAGGCATTTCTCAGGTATCACGACCCCGATAACTGGCCGGCCTTGAGAAAGGCATTGAAGAAACTTGGGCGCACCGACTTGATCGGCAATGGCAAACTGCATTTGGTGCCACCGCGGCAACCAGGAAAACGTCATGCCATTGTTGAGCCTGGACAAGCGTTCGCCACACAGCACAACGGATTACCCCGGACACCCGGACACCGAAGTAAAAACAAGAGAAGAAGCCGATGAATACCGTGAAAACTTTAACAAGCCTTGCCGGTCTGTTCCTGCTGAGCCTGTCTACTGCATCTTTTGCCGCGACAGTGGGCGAACCACTCCCTCCCCTGGCCATCAGCCAGCCTGGCGAAATCATGCTGGATGGCGATGGCATTGGCTACCAACCCTGGAATAGCCAGAACACTGTGGATAAGGTCCACGTTGTGCAATATATTCCCGCCACTATGTCAGCCAGTAAGATGTACCGCCCCTTTACTGATTACCTTGAAGAGAATTACGACCCCTCTCACTTTCATGTCACTACCGTCATCGACCTGGATGCAGCATTGTGGGGCACCAGTGGGCTGGTCTCATCTGAAGTTGAAAAGAACAAGCGGAAATACCCCTTATCCACCCTGGTGCTGGACAAGACAGGCAGTGGCATTGGCACCTGGTCACTAGGCAAGAACGGCAGTGGCTTATTTATCGTCGACGAAACAGGCATCGTGCATTTTGCCATTCGTCACAAAATGGACGCTACAGAGCAACGCGATGCGGAAGAAGTTTTTTCCACTCTGGTCGCACAATGACATCCGCTTACATCGTTCAGTGTGTTAGCTAGCCTGTGGCCTGAAGTGGACTTCTCAGGCCTGCCCCAGGCGTTTTTTAGTGTGGCGCGTAGCGTCGGCCCCGAGCGGGTCGTCCGGCCAGGGGTGCTTGGGGTAGCGACCCTTCATTTCTTTTTTAACATCCTGGTAACTGCTTCTCCAGAAACCCGCCAGATCCTGGGTGACTTGCAAAGGGCGCTTGGCCGGCGATAAGAGATGAACCTGGAGTGCTACCTTCCCTCCCACGATAGTCGGAGTTTCCTCGCAACCGAACATTTCCTGCAACTTCACCGCCAGTACCGGGGGGCGCTGAGCATAGTCTATTGCGATACTCGAACCGGACGGCACCACCATGCGTTCAGGCGCCAGACGCTCTAGCTCCAGAGGCAATGGCCACGGCAACAGTGCGTGTAAAATCGCCTTCAAATCCAGTTTCTGAAAGTCCTCTAAGCGAGCAACCTGCCCAAGATACGGCAACAACCAATGCTCCAGGGAATCCAGCAAGCCCTGATCAGAAAGATCTGGCCAGGTCTTGTCTCCTTCAGCAGCGCAAACCTCATTCATCAGGCGTACACGATCACGCCATTGTTGCAAAGGCTTGCTCCAGGGCAGAACCTGCAATCCTTTTCTTTGCACCACACCGAGCAAAGCCCTACTGCGGGCTTCCTCGGTGACAGTGTCCAAGGGCTCAACAGATACTTCGATCTGGCCGCACAGTGTTCTGCATTGGGCGATGAAACGCTCCAATCGATTGTCCCAATCTACCAGTTCCTGCTGATGCAGCAACGGCGACAAAATGTCATCGAAACAGGCGGGATTGAGAGCCGTTGCACTATAGATTCGATCGCTACTTTGACCAGAGTGGCCACCGGTATCGGCTACAGCCAACCATCGCTGCTTGGCCAGATGATCATCGCCTTGCAGGCTAGCACTGCGTCCATTGCTCAACTGGTACTCACAATCACTTGTGTCCCGGCGCCTGGCAATACGATCAGGATAGGCGCTGGCTACCAAAACCCCCATCACATCGGCAGGATCTACAGCAATCGACAAGCGCCTGGGCTTGTGAACATCACTGGCGATACGCGCAAAGCGCCTGGCTTGCTGCCAAATACGCCGAAACCAACCCTGAGCTTCAGAAGGGCAGCGCTGCTCGCCCATCAGCACGGCAACGGTATGGGCGATGTCTACACCAACCGCTGACAAGGGATTACGCTCAGACAGTGCAGCCGCCAGCAGGCAGGCTGTTTCAGTAGCGTGAATATCGCAACCGACGAGCAGCATATGAGCCAGCCTGGGGTGCAAAGGCATTTGCGCCAAGCGAACGCCGTGCGGCGTTAATTGCGGCTTGGCAGCCTCGCTGTAGAAAAGCGCACCGCACTTTTCCAGTACATTAAGAGACTGTTCCCACGCTGCCAATGGGGGTGAATCCAACCAATCGAGTTCTACGGGATCACTCACGCCCCACGCCAGCAGTTGCAATGCCAGGGGCGCCAGGTCTGCCTGTTGAATTTCTGCGTCGCCATGAGCAACCAAGCGACCATGCTGCTCCTCGGACCAGAGCCTATAGCATTGCCCGGGGCCCAGGCGACCCGCCCTACCCTGGCGCTGTTCCGCCGAGGCACGGGATATACGCCTGGTAGCCAGTCGAGTCATCCCGGTTCCGGGATCAAACAAGGCCTCACGCTGCAGTCCTGAATCAACTACAGAGTTGATGCCTTCAATGGTTAGGCTGGTTTCCGCCACATTGGTGGCGAGCACCACCTTGCGATAACCGGCAGGCGCAGGATCAATCGCCCGCTGCTGCTTATCCATGGTCAAACTACCGTAAAGTGGAGCCAAAAGAACATCGGCATGCGCCCCTGCCTTTAGCGTTTTTTCTAAATCTCTGCCCACAGCATTGATTTCACGCTGACCCGGCAGGAACACCAATACACTGCCGGGCTGCTCATTGAGTGCTTTGAGCACTAACTGGACGATGGCTGGCGCCAATGGCTCCCTTATCTTGTGAGCAGTGCCAAAATGGCTTTGCACTGGATGCTGACGACCCGCAGACGTGATTAGCGGCGCACCGCCTAACAGTTGCGAAACATTATCACCGTCAAGGGTTGCAGACATCACCAACAGACGCAGGGGGCTGCTTTCGCGAAAAAGTTCTCGCCCCTGAAGGCACAGGGCCAGGCAAAGGTCTGAATCAAGGCTGCGTTCATGGAACTCATCAAAAATGACAAGACCAACATCCTCCAGACCGGGATCGGCCTGTAATCGGCGAGTTAGAATGCCTTCCGTAATGACTTCGATTCGAGTTTTTTCGCTGGTTTTACTTTCCAACCGAATGCTATAACCCACCGTCTCGCCCAGCTTTTCACCAAGCATCCGGGCCATGCGAGTTGCGCAGGCTCTGGCGGCCATGCGCCTGGGCTCGAGCATGACAATTTTTCGCCCTTCGAGCCAGGGTTCGTTAAGGAGAGCCAGCGGCACCAAAGTGGTCTTACCAGCCCCAGGCGGTGCTTGCAGTACCGCCTCGGAGGCGTCTGAGAGTGCATCTTTCAGCGCAGGAAGTACGTCTGATACTGGTAAATTATGAAAATCATCAACTGCCATGCCGCCATCTTAACCAAGGCTGGGAGCGCACGCCATGAAAACCAGACTGGCACTTTATTCCCTGGGGTATTGAAGCGTCAGCTGCCGTTTGATTCTGCGCCCACCAGTACCTGCCTTTGCGCTAGTGGCATGACACAGGTCGTCCAGACCCGGCATAAACCGCCGTTACAAAAGTTTAAAAAATCGTCCAGCGCGCTAAATAATTCAATTCACTGCGGCAAAAAAATCGGTATTCCGGCTATACTCCGATCGATATCAAAATGCAGAGCACAGGCGAACCAATGAAACAAAAACTAATGACTGGCAAATTATGCTTGGCTTTGGTGCTGATGAGTTTTTTAGCAACCGGGGTCAATGCAGGCACTAAGAATGGATCCCCGTTTTACTTTCCATCGGAGCCCGGGCCGTATTCCGTAGGGTATGAAACTTACGCAATATCAGATAACGAGCGTGACGGGCGCACCCTGTTGCTGGATGTGTGGTATCCGGTGCGGCGAGTCGATACGAAAGATGCAGCAGACGCAGCATACTTTTTTGTACCTGAGGCATTTGGAGTGGATCCACTGCCGGCGCGCTTTGCCAAAGTCGATGTACCAATAGCACCGCGCAACGTTAAGAACCTGGTCGTCTTCTCCCATGGCAATAACAGCTTCAGTGCGCAATCCATTGCGCTGACGGAAACATTGGCCAGTCACGGTTATGTCGTCGTAGCACCAAACCACACTGGAAATACGGTGTTTGATCCGACAGACCCCTTTGAGGTCGCGGCATTGAATCGGGTAGGCGACGTGGGATTTGTGATAGATCACATCATGGCGCGAAATGCGGATGAGCAAGATTCATTCTTTCAGCAAATCAACCCGGACAATGTTGGCGTTACAGGCCATAGCTTTGGGGGCTTTACGACAGTCGGTGCAGCTGTTGGCTACGAAGGTATTGAAGGAGATCCCAGAATAAGTGCTATCGCGCCGGTCTCAGGCGTCATTCAAAATATATTTACGCCAGAGCAGTTAGCTACTATTGATATACCGGTCTTGTTACTGGGCGGTACAGATGACCAGGTGGTGCCTATAGAGGGTAATGACTATGCCTATCAAAACCTGGTTGGTGAGAAGCCGGTCCATCAGGTTAATCTGATTGGCGCCAATCATGAGCAGTTTGCGGTGCTGTGTGACCTTGGTGATTCTTTAATCAACAGTGGCGTGGCTTTCGAGGATTGGTCGACGGATTTTCTGGGCTCTCTCCTCTTGCCCCGCTATACACGCGTATGTCTGGAAGCTTTGCTTGAGTATGAGACGGTTGAACGCCTGCAGAACCAGTATGTCGTATCCTTCTTCCGTCGCTATTTGCCGATTAGCGGCAGCTTCTGGAAGTCTGAGCCCTATGGAATCTTCCTCTTCCCCGACTGGAAACGGCAAGACAAACCAGATTCTAAAGCCTGGAGAAAATCAGGGAGGGACCCCTCAGACCTATGGTACTAGCCCTCAAATTGATGCGAAAACGCCCTCTTTTTGAGGGCGTTTTTTGTCTCAAGCAGCAGACTTTCGGCTTGACTAGACGCTTAAACAAGTGGCCGAACGATTTACACACTTTTACTAGAAACATTGACACTGCGTAAACAATCGTTCGCTACAGTGTCTCCAGTTAGCCGCAAGTGTCCATAGCACGATCGGCTAGCAGGTTACCCGGCTTCCCAAAAATTTCGGCTAGCCTAAGCCCCGCTGAAGGGGGGTCTTCAGCGGGGCTTTTTTTTGGGCAGTCGAAACACAGCCTGAATATTGAAAGCCTTGATGCACATATCCAAACGCCAGAGCTTCCAACAGAAACGCGCCGACTGCACTGACTACGCCGGTATCGCCACTGCTTCAAGCTTCTTTACGCCAATGACATTGCTGTTGGGCAAGAAAAGCATGCTGCTCAAATATTGACCACCAGGGTCTTGGGTCTGGGCTAAATGAATTATTTGAAGAACAAGGTCTTCTTTTCAAAATCAGGCCCATAAACTGGCTCATTCCTGTCAGTCAAATAAGCGCGATTGACGCTTTCAACAAAACCTACCTGAGATGAGATTTCCAGCATTGCGTGATAGTTGTCATGCTCAAAGTGCGCCACTAAAGATGCGCTATCCTCCCAAAGCTCATAAACCTGAACTGCTAACTGATCGCATGGATCTGCGGAAAAGCAATAGGCATGACATCCAGGCTCATTATCGCGCGTTGCTTGCTGAACTGGTGTTGATAACGAGACCATGCGATCCCGCTCTTTTTGAGAGGTGAAAGTAAGTTTTGCTGCCACTATGATCATTCAATGCCTCAAGGGATATTCCAACCTCGAATGTCCGAGTGTGGCCAGCATACGAAAAACTACAAGCGTGCAGCAAACTATGGCTATGAATTTAGCCACTCAATAGCATTTTGCTCGTTTCGGAACACTCGAGATTCGGACTTGCCCTCTTCTTCTCGATACACTTCAAACTGTCGCATCTGACCAAAAGCTAAATTATCTACAACATATATTGCCAGCTTGTTGGGCTTGATAAATTTTGTTTTCCCATGAGCTGCCATGGCTTTGATTTGACCCGTTGTAAACTTAATCTTAACTTCGCTCATATCCCATAACCGTTTTTCATAGGGATAAGATTCCGCGACTTCGTTTATAATTAATTTCACGTGATCATACGACGGGTTTACCAGAAATTTAACTCTAGTGATCCCATTTTCATGCGTTATTAGGTGTGTGTTCGACATACTTTGTAAGATTGATTGGGGTCTAACGCCAGATTCAGAAGAGGAATACTATAGAGACCACCGACACCAACTTTGAAGACTTCGCCCCATCCATGGTTGCCATTGCACTCACCTCTGGCTGTTTTCCAGCGCTGTTATTCACCCTGTGTGCGAAATTCTCAAAGAGAACGTCGATCAGGGCACCATAAGCCGTAATTTCATCATATTTTTGAGTTTTATTGCAAGCATTGAAAGCAAATTTTTCAAAACTGACCGACCAGTATTAATACTTGTGAACATCTTTTTAGCAAAAGACCGGTAACAGCTGAAATCTGACTTGATCGTTATCATCAATATCGGTGAATAGCCGCACCTTCACATAACAGCAGTGAAGCGCCAGTCCACGCTGCTCTCAATTGAACGCCCTATAGGAAAATTCGGTCTTAAGGTTTACTTTCCATGGCACACCCCCTACTTCTACGTAAGGATAGATGAAAAAATTTAATGCCTGATACTCACCTGCGGGACTCAGCACAATATCTCGCCCGGTACTAAAGTGAATTCTGTCAGCAGGCAGGTAGCCATAGCGCATCTCCTTCAGCTCAGGGTGTTGGGCCGCCTCAGCAGCATCGACCGGCACCCAGCCTCGCTCTGGCAAGTAAAATTGCGCCCAACAATGATAGTTATTAATACTGCCTCCGGCCATCGATAATGGGATCCGAAAGCCAATTTCAAAACGAGCTGGTATACCCTCAGAACGCGCCAGAGAAATAAACAGGGCATGAAAGTCGGTGCAGTTACCCATACGTTGATTGCTGACCCAGAAAGTGTCGCCATTACCCCACCCACCACCAATTTTTTTGTACTCTATATTCTCCACCACCCAGTCATAAATGGCTCGAGCAGTAGCTATGGCTGATTGATCGGCGCGGGATGAATGTATTTCTGTGCGAATGGGGTCCAGTATTTTATGGCCCACTGGTACCAGGTTGTTAGGCGCGAGGTAACGCTGACGATCTTTTTCAGAAAGCGCCTGTGGGTCGTCAGTTAGCATTTTTCGTTCCACGACCCAGGTGAATTCTGCATCAATGGGGCCGTTGAGGTTGGCCGGCCTGCGAATATGAAAGTAGCGGTTACCATGGGTCGACTCCACACCCTCCTTCCCCGCAAATGACGACCGAAACTGGGTAGACATAATGCGTTGACTCCCATTTACAACCGGCATTGGTATATAGATATCGACAGCTTTGTGACTGGGAAACTCTCCTGCCAAAAATCGGTAATTGAACTCAAACCGACGGATAGGCTCATTCTCAGTAATCGCAGATTGGGGCATACAAATAAACAAAATAAGTAAAAAACTGCGCATTCTGTGATCTCAGATCCTTCAGTCTTATAATTCTAGAGCAATATGCAAAGGGTAAGTAGCCCTGCAAGCTACAATGACTATAATGGCGTGCTCTTAAGTGACGAAGACACACGCCATGGCAATGTTCGACAAAGACAACCAACCGCTAGGAGAGACAGAGGCGCTGGAGCGCCACATCCAGCGTGCGCTAGCTACCGATGAGCCGCAGGGTCTGCACCTGGAGCTCAGCTATCGCATTATCAAGGCCATTTTTAACCCGGTGGTCATAGGCACTGAAAACCTACCGGAAAAACCCTGCCTGTTCGTGGGCAACCACTCTCTGTTTGCGCTAGATGGATGGGTTCTTGGGCCGGTATTCATGCGCGAACTTAACCGCTTCCCACGAGGTTTGGGTGACAAATTTTTATTTAGCAATGACAGAGTTAGCAAAGTCGTCATGGCTGCGGGCGGCGTAATGGGGCACCCAGAAGTGTGCGCCGCCATGATGGAGGATGGCCAGGACTTGTTGGTCTTTCCAGGGGGAGCTCACGAGGCGGTTAAACCCACTCGCGATATGTACGAACTGCAATGGAAGGAACGCTATGGCTTCGTCAAATTAGCGGCGAGACATGGCTACACCATTATGCCGGTTGGCCTTGTTGGTCCGGACGAATTTTACGGTCATCTGATGGAAGGGGAAGACATACCTGACTCGCGGATAGGCCAGCTTTTGCAACGCCTGGGCGTACTGAATGAAGACACTCGTTCAGACATACTACCTCCTATTCCATTGGGCGCACTTGGCTCCCTGTTTCCTAAACCTCAGCGTTGCTATATCGGACTGGGTGAACCTGTAGACCTGTCCCAGTACAAAGGCAAAACCCCTACCAAAAAACAACAGCAGAAAATTCGAGACCAGGTGGCTGAACAGATAGAGATTCAACTGGCTGAGTTACTATTCACTCGCGCTCAAAATCGAGGACGTGACGGGTTCCTGCGGCGCCTGTTAACGATCTAGCGCCTACGCCCGTATTCAATCCTGCATAACCCGAGCTAATCGCTCTGGTTGGCGCCACCGGCCGCGATATAAACGCGTGGCATAACATACGGCGAGACTCAAAAGCATAATGACAAACACCCACCACGACACCAGGGGGTCCATATCCCATTGCACGATAACAAAGTACTGAACTATCAACATAAACCAGTGTAGCGAAGTAGACGTGAACATTATCCAGCGAGTGTCGCCAGCCCCCCGCAACACACCGCCCGATATCAAAATGACTGCATCGGCCAGCATGTAGGTAACGAGCCCCAGCATCATGGTCGATGCCAGAGTACTAATTTCAGCGAAGTACTCATCTCCCGTCGAAAACACCTCGACCAGTTCCGTCCGAAAGATCAAAAACAGCAGGGCGAGGATGCTGGAATAGCTAAGAGAGAGTATCAGTCCTGAGGAAATCACCTGATTAGCGCGCTGCATATCCCCAGCGCCTACAAAGCGGCCAATCAACGTCATCACGCCGATATTCAGGCCCATCATCGGCACGAATGACAGCATGTCCCAGTTAAATACAATTGACATCGCTGCGCCTTGTACCACACCGTAGCCTTGGAACATCAGCAGAAAAACATTGAACGTCGCGGTATTCATAAAGCTTTCTAACGCAGAGGGCCCACCCAGCCGAAGGTAACGTCGCATTACGCTGCGGTCAAAAACCCAGGATTCCCCCACAGAAAAATGTAAACGATGAGCTCGGGCCAGGTAGAAAAAAAGAAGCAATAATATGGTAACAAACTGTGCGGCGACGGTGCCCAATGCCGCCCCGATAATACCCAGTTCGGGCAAACCGAAGTGGCCAAAAATGAGCACCCAGCTGAGGGGGATATTGAGACAAACACCGCATATGTATCCCGCCATCACCACCCGGGTACGACCAATACCGACGAAGTAAGATGCCAGGCATGCCTTTAACAGTTGAAAGAAACTGCCTCCCATGAGCGTATAAAAATAAACTTGCTCCAGCGGAACCTGCTTGGGATCGTGCCCCAGGTGAGGAAAGATCTGCCCTACTGAATAACCGATAATTGCTAGCAAGGGTAATGCGCTGGTGGCAATTATCACACCCTGGGTCACAACCTTCGGGCAGCGCGACATCATTCCCGCGCCGTGGTACTGCGCCACCATCGCGTTACCGTAACTAATCAGTCCAATGAACAATGACATACAAAAAAAGGACGCCACGGCACCACCCATGGCCGCCGCAATGTGCACCGAATCAATCTGTGACATAAACCAGCGATCTGTGAAAACCATGAACGCAAAGGCACCCTGGGAAATCACCATGGGTATGGACAGACGGAGTAGTTCCCGTAGCGTTGTTAAAGAGAGGTAGTGCACATTACAGGCTTAATAAACTTTAAAAGGAACAGAGACGCATTATACTGAGGCAGACCTAATAGTCTGCCTGTTGTCTGCCTCGGTCTAGCAAATACTTTGTCATTTATCGAATACCTATGAAAAAGCTGTTCCTTACCTGCGCCATCATCTTCGCAATCATCACCTGGCTCCTGCTGTATTTCATACCTAATGAGATGCGCTTTCTCCCGCCCTACCCCATCACTGAGACACCGGCGTCCGTGGGATTGGATTTTGAATCTTTCACCCTGACAACAGTCAATGAGAAGCTCACGCTAGAGGGCTGGTGGATGCCCGCTCGCATACCCCGCGCGAATCTTGTGTTTATCCACGGTGGGGGATCCAACCGCCACAGTGATTTTTTCAAGTCTCTGGAGTTTTATGCAGCAATGGTTGCCCAAGGAATCTCCGTAGCGGTAGTTGATCTGCGCAACCATGGAGATTCCCAGAGTGACGATAAAGGTTTGCAGTTTGGACGCACAGAAATGTGGGATGCGCTGGCCTTGATCGCCTGGACACGAGAAAAAGCACCCGACATACCGCTTTATGCAATGGGCATATCTATGGGTGGCGCGACCCTAATTCACGCTGCGAATAGCGGCGTGTCGGTAGATGGATTAATACTGCTAGACCCCGTGCTGAACACTGCAGACGTTATTGTTCAAAGCGCTTGGGTAGAGACAGGAATTCCACCCGCACTGTTCAAAGCTTCTGCCTGGGCTGCAGCGGCCTGGCACGGCATGCCGGGCGGTGACCAACAAGCCGGCGCTATTGCGGCTCGACTGCGTCAGCCAATCTTATTAATTCAGGATCCGGGCGACCCGGTCACACGAGCGGTTTATGCTCGAGAACTCGCCGCAGAAAACCCGGCAATCCAATATTGGGAAGCGCCGCCGGTGAGCAGAGAAGCTGCGCCAGAATTGGAATGGCGGGGCCGCTGGGGCAGCCACGTCACAGGATATATACTTTTCCCAGACCTGGTGTTAGAGCAAATTTTTGCCTTCATGGCATTGCCACCTTAACGATAGCTATCCTCAGAATTTGCCGCCAGGTAGATAAAAGATGTCCAGGCAGCAACGTTTTGAGCCAGATCCTGAGGATCAATTTTGTCCAGAGTATCGTTGGGGGTGTGATGCAGGTCAAAATAATCCCAGCCATTTTGCTCCAAGCCAACCACAGGGACACCCGCTTCTCGTAAATACTTCATATCAGGACCGCCAGTGGCCGCGTTGCTACCTGGCCCAGCGCCCATTGAGCGCACCACACTGCCCAGTGCTTGCGCTACCTGCACCTTGTCTTCGACAACTCCGGTATTAAATCGCCAAATACGCCCGGCACCAAAATCGGACTCAGACGCCACAATATGATTAGCCAACTCGTTCGCGTAAGCCTCTGCATAAGCCTTACCACCGACCAGGCCTACCTCTTCTGCGCCAAATAAAACCACTCTAATGGTGCGGCGCGGGCCATTTGGCATTGCGTCCATTACCGCCTTTGCAGCTGCCATCACGATGCCGACGCCTGCGCCATCATCTACAGCACCTGTGCCCAGATCCCAGGAATCCAGGTGCGCCCCGATTAATACGATTTCATCCGGTGCTTCTCGACCTGGAATCTCGGCAATGACATTGCCAGAGACTCCCGCGGGTCGTCGCTCTGGCGTCAACACCAACCGCAACCTAAGAGACGAGTGCGCTGCAAGAATACGTTGCAGCTGATCGGCGTCAGGCGCTGATATTGCCGCGGCGGGCACGCCCTGCGGCTCACCCACTTCCGTTACGCGGCGCATTTGGCCAGTATGGGCAAAACGATGACTGCTGGTACCCACAGAACGAATCAACGCCGCAAGGGCACCCTTTTCTTCTGCGATATAGGCCGCTTGGCGACGTTTGGCTGCAGCGACACTGTAACCGGAGCCATCCTGAGTTCTGGTCATGACTTCATCAACCAAAATAATTTTTCCCTTTACTGTTTCGGCGGGCGCAATGGCCAGGGCGTTAAGCGAAGGAAAGGACGCCAATTCACCTTCCACTCCATCTGGCCCCGTAGAAATACTGCCACCCAGCGCAGTAACGACCAGCGGCTGCGGGTAAGGTGCAGTTATTTGCGCCCACTCCACACCTCGCTCCCATACCGGCAGGGCAAAGGTTTCCACGCGTACATTGGCAAAACCCATGGACTCAAACTTCGCCACCGCCCAGTTTCTGGCTCGTTCCTCGGCCTCGGTACCCGCTAACCGGGGCCCCACCTCAGTAGTAAGAGACTCAACAATGGAATATCCAAGATTGCTTTGCTCAGCTTGGCTCGCGAGCAGAGCCGCACGCGCCTCAAGCTGAGGGCTAATCGTCTGGGCAAGTGCTTGCAGGCTAAAGAGAAGTGTCAGCGCCAGGGTCAAAAGTCTGTGGCTAAACAATGAAAGTACCTCCGTAAAATATAAAGCTTACCCTCAAGACGTCGGCCACGACATGTACACTTCCGATACAGGCCGTCATATACTGGGTCATCGTTTTGTACAGGCATGATCATGAGCGGGAATACCCAACCCAAATGGCCCTTTCGCTGGGACTTACTGCTACGTTACCGATATATCGAAACTATTGCTCTATGGGAAGGCAGGCTCACTACCCGCCACCTGTGCGATACCTTTGGTATTGGGCGTCAACAGGCCAGCAAAGATATCAACAATTACCTCCGTGAGGTAGGAATAGGCAACCTGGAGTACGATAAGTACCTGAAAGGCTATAAACCAACCGGCCAATTCCAGCCCCAGGTCACCCAGGGCCTTGCAGACGAATACCTGCACCTGATGGCGCGCAATAACGAGCTAATGAACGTGTTTGAATCACTGGCCCTAAACGTCAGTAACGCAGAAGTTCTGAGCCATCCCGTGCGCGACGTTAAGCCAGATGTGCTGAGGCCCATCATGCAGGCTGCAAGGCAACAGAAACGACTGGACTGCGATTATGTGTCACTCAACCATCCGGACCGGGAGGGTCGCATCATCGTTCCTCATACCCTTGTTTACACCGGACTGCGATGGCACGTACGTGCCTGGTGCGAAAAAAATCAGGAATACAGGGACTTCGTGCTGAGTCGCTTCAGGGACACACCCGACATCATGGACGAATCTGAGCATGGCGCCGCTGATGACACTGAGTACAATACAGAAGTTACTATCCGCATCACGCCGGACCCCCGGCTCACGTCTGCGCAGCAAGAAGTGATAGAAATTGACTACGGGATGCAAGGCGGCGCCCTGTGCATCACCACCCGTGGCAAACTCGTCTCCTATGCGCTTAAGCTATTGCACGTAAATCCCCGCGAGCAACTTGCAGACCCCATGGCGCAGCAAATCATCGTAGCCAATCGGGATGAACTTGAACCTTGGCTATTTGGGTGAACTGATGAGCGATCAAAATGAATATGAAGAAGCATTCAGCGAAAACGGATTTTGGGACAAACTCAAGCGCTACGCCAAGGCCGCCGGTCGCGAGGTAGTAGAAAAAGCATTGCTGCTGTATTACGCCATGCAGGAGGAAAAGGCGCCCGCCTGGGCCAAAGCGACTATCGCGGGTGCTCTGGGCTATTTTATTGTGCCAATAGATGCCATTGCCGACTTCACCCCTGCGGTGGGCTATGCCGACGACCTCGGCGTGTTAGCGCTTGCCCTGGCCGCCGTCGCTACCTACATCAACGATGATGTGAGGGGCAAAACCGCAGATAAATTGCATGCATGGTTCGGGGAAGACAGCTCGAGCGACTGAGATAAAGGCAAAGTGACGTTATAGCTTTGAGGTTTTACTCGCTGGGAACTGCCGATCTATATTCCCTGATAGCTTCGATATGCCGCCGCATATTCAATGGCATCTTTGTTATCGATCAATGCGCCGTTGGGCAACTCGTCGGAGCGTGCACTGATCTCAAACATGGCCCGACCAAGATCGACGCCGGTGATGACCAGGTAGCCAGGCTGCAGCAGCCGCTCGAGCAGATACGTCGCAAAATTTGCGTTTTCTTCGGTCGGTCGTATCCAGGCGGACCGATGACCAAAAGTTCTCAAGCCAGTACCTTTTGCCATTTCAGCCACTCTGCGCTCGGCACTGCCCTTGTCTTTTGCCCATTGCGCATCCTCCTCTTCACCGGTTCCCATCCCTGTCACATAGTGGAAACTCATGGGCGCTTCCGTTCGCGCAGACAACCATTCGGTAACGAAAGCAATCGGAAAATCTACGTGAATCTTTCGATATAACTCAGGATCCATGCCGATAGAAGTTGTACCGAGGCCCCACATCACTGTATTGACCTGAGCAAGAATATCGCTCATTTCACTGTAGTCGGTGAAGTCCTCTAGCATTATTACCTCTACCCGACCTGAAGCTTGCCCCTGTTCCAGCCTCGACGACAGCCGTCGGGTTACTGCGTAAATTTGCTTAACCTCGGTATCAATCATTGCCGCTTTAAGCAACGCGTCGCCAACCGAACCTGTCCCACCAAACACCATGACGACCTCGTTGGCATTGGCGTTTCTTTTCGCAGCTTCCGCAGGTGTATGTTTTCCCAGGGTTAATGCACCCCAAATATTGAAACCGATAACCAACAGTACAAGGCAGCCAGCTATACTTAATAGGATCTTTTTAACCATCTTCTCGATTCCAAATCATTCTAAAAAACGTAAACGCAACTCACTCCGCTAACTATACTGCTTCCACGGTTTTCTTTCAGCAGGCTCCCCATCTGGTGCCATCAGCGGTTTACCGCGGTCGAGTCATTGACGAGCGCTAACTGTGTTGCCAGGACTTTTGCCTTGCAAAGAACTAAGAATACAGCTGTCGATATGCCTGCCGAAGCAAAAATCATACACATCACCATGATCTGATAGCGCGACGCCACCAGTGGCGAGACACCAGAGAGAATCTGCCCCGTCATCATTCCCGGCAGTGAGACCAGCCCAACGGCTAGCAGCGAATTAATCACCGGTATCATTGCCGCATGATAGGCTTTAATTCGAGCCTCTTCCCAGGCAACCTGGTGTCCCAGCTCACTGTAAAGCCGTTCCGCTGCCAGACTCACCGCGGTCATGGCATTGGCAAAGACCATACCTGCCAACGGGACCAGGTATTGCGGTAAATACCAAGGCTCAATCTGTAACGCCACCTGAGTAATCAGGAGTAAGGTCAGGCCGCCGCCCAGCAACATCGACAAAAATGCCGCTTGCAGCAGGTGACGTCTATGCTCGCTAACTGTACCCACGGCAATCCAAGTTGCCGAACACAGCATAATAGACAACACCATGAGGATAAGCAGTCCGTTGTTCGCTTGAAATATCCACGCCAGTACATAGCCGATCGCCATCAACTGGATCACCATACGACCCAATGCATACGTTGCTCTACCAACGCCATAAGACCAACGCAGCAAGATCGCCAAAGTAATAACAACGGGAATAAAGGTGAGCGCCAGCTGCTCTAGCGATAATGTAATGACGGGGTTTTCCATGTCCACATCCATTCGGGCAATACGGGAAGTTACGCTACACGCGAGGCCCCAGACAATTAAGATTGGAGGGGCAGTACTCTCTCAATGTTTACCAACGATACCTTAGCTCCATACCGTAGGTGCGTTCCGCCAATTTACTGTAGCGATGAAAGTAACCGTTGGGAACAAAAGCCGCGTTCATACCAAAAATGAAGCTGGGGTAGAACTCGTCAGTTAAATTCTTTACAAAAAATGCGGCCTCCCAGCTATCGCTGTGGCTTTGCAGCGAAACGCCAGCATCTAATAGGGTATAGGCGTCGCCAAGCGTATTCTCGTCCTGGTGCAGTCCAAATTGCACCTCGTCTTGATAGCGAACCGACCCGTTGAATATGACATTAAAGAAGTCATCACGCTGCCAGGTGTAAGATGCCGCTAAATTAAGCTTCAAGTCAGGAGAAAATGGCAGATCGCCTCCTCCCAGGTCTTGCAGGCCATCCGGACATTCACCACGAAATTTCTGGCCATCACTGCAAACGCCTGCGGGATAGTCATCTATCTTGGCATCAATAATCGCCAGACCTCCCGAGATGCGCAAATTCTCACTTAACTGAGCCAACAGGTCCAACTCCAGGCCTTGTGTGCTTACCTTACCGGCATTGATCAGCAAGAAGCCACCTGGGTCATCATCGGGGTCGCACCCCGGGTTATCATCAGGGCAGTCTGGAATGCCATCGGGATCGAAATATGCTTGTGACTGAAAGTCTTTGTAAACCGCATCAAACAGCGCCAGATTGAGTTGCAGTCGGCCATCCCACAGCCTTGTTTTAAGACCCAGCTCCCAGGATTCCGATGTCTCGGGCTCTATCCGCTCCAGGTCAATCGGGTCGGTACCGAAGGTAAGATCGAAAGCGGGCCCCTTATAACCCTCTGTATAACTCAGATAGGTCATGCCGTTATCACTGTAGTCCCACTGCAACGCGAGCTTGCCCGAGAGATCGTCCTCGTCTGTATCCTGCCCCGACAGAGGCACAGGTTCAGGCACACCGACCGGAAAACCCTCCCGCACCCGTTCAAACTCGAAGTCTAATTCATCCTCGGTGTAGCGTGCGCCAAAAATGAAGCGCCAGCTATCGCTGAATTGCCACGTCGCCTCACCAAAAGCAGCCCAGTTCGATGTATCAGCCTCAAAAGTCGCAATTCCCTCGCCAGGCAGCCCGGGAACAATTTCAAATGAGCGGGTGAATTGTCGCTCGACGGTTTGATCGAAATAAAACAAACCGACAACGTAGTTGAAAGACGCGTTTGCGGGTGACGCCAGCCGCAGTTCCTGGGTAAACTGATTCTGTTCTGATTGCCCGACCTGTGCAAAACCGAGAAGTGTGATTGGCTGCCCATCGACATCGCCATCACTTTTGCCATCGATCTCAAATCCCCGGGCAGCTGTAATTGAAGTCAATGAATACTCGCCAATGTCCCAATTAATCTCCAGCGAATGTCCCCACTGACTGTTCTCGGTGGCCGGAATTGAGTTGATGTTCACTTCGTCGTTTTCGTCGCTGGGAACAATCGGGGCAATTCTGTCTAAAACCTGCTGTACGTCACTCTCATTGCCGCCGTAAGGCTCTATTGAGCGCATAGGAGAAACTGAACAGTCACATTTTGCATCGTAATAGTCGCTGGCCCATTTTAGACTCAGGTTGTCAGTGGCGTCCCAACGCAACTTGCCACGAACGCTCCAGTCTTTGCTGCCATTGTAATAGTCGCCGTCATAATAATTTTTAGTATAGCCATCGACATCTGAACCCGATGCCGTCAGCCTAAAACCCAATGTGTCTGTTAGGGGTCCTGATATCGTCGCACCGGCTCGATACTCATCACCGCTAAGCACCGAACCCATCACTTCTCCAGAAAACTCGTCTGTCGGATCCTGGGTGATTAAATGCACGACACCTCCAGTGGAATTCTTACCAAAAAGAGTACCCTGAGGCCCGCGCAACACCTCTACTCTCTCAATATCCAGCAAGCGCATAAATGCCTGGCCAGAGCGACCCATAACAACTCCGTCCAACATGGTGGAGACACTGGGCTCTACAGCAGTGCTAAATGATTGTGTTCCTATACCTCTGATATTGAACGAGGTCTGGCGAACATTGGATCCTTTCTGCAAGTTCAGCGAGGGTACTAGTTGGGTCAGGTCCTCTGATGAAACGATCTGGGCTTCTCGCAAAACATCTTCGCTAAGCGCGGTAACCGCAACCGAGACGTCTTGAAGATTTTGCTCACGCTTGGTAGCAGTGACTATGACTTCTTCGAGCGCCAGAGAAGATTCCTGAGCGTTTACGCCTCCCACTTGCGCCAGCACAATGGCTAAACCGGGCATGGTCAGTGCTATCGAGTGCTTCATGGTTCACAACTCCTCACTAATTATTATTTTATGTCCTGATTCTACCCAAATATTTGCTTATCTCAACAATCCACTTACCCTCACGCTAACCCAGACCGCTGAATCTGGATGAAACAAGAGGACACACTAACATCAACCGTTGCGTGTTCACCCGAGAAAATTAATCTAAGGGGTGTCTATCGGCAGGCTATTTTCATAGTCATGAACCGCGACAGTCTGTTCAGATTAGAGGACATTGATAGAATTAAAACGGCCGATTCAGCCATAGCTGGCTATCGGTTGAGCAAATAAACTTTCATCTGGCCTGATACCCAGCCCTGGGCCCGAGGGCAATGGTATATGCCCGTCTACGATCCGAATTCCGTTTTCAGAATCATAATGACCTTCTATGAAGGGTTGGGCCAGCCAGACCCCCTCCAACAAATTTGGCTTGATCGTTGCACCGATATGGGTACAGGCGGCCGCAATAATATCTCCCCCCCAGGCATCGTCGCAGGTATGGGGCAAACTGCGCGCTTCACAAATATCCCTGAACGTCGCCATCGCGTGCAAACCACCAATACGAGTGACTTTCATCCCAAATCCGTCGACCACCCGTTGCTCAATCAGTCGCAGCACTGTGTTGATATCCACCCCGCTCTCGTCAGCATAGACAGGGTGATTGAGTTGCGGTCTGACCGCCACCATCTCCTCGATGGTATTGCATGGCTGTTCGATGACAAAAGGAATATCTCGACACGCCTGACTCACCAGGATCGCATCCCGGGCAGTCCACCCTCGATTAGCATCCACGGCAAGGCGCATACCTTTGCCCACTGTCTCCCAAACCCTGTGGATGACTTCGATGTCCATCTCTACCGGCCGACCACCCACCTTAACCTGCATTCTAAGAAAGCCCTCTGCCATTTTATCCGCCGCAATTCTTGCGATCTCTTCTGGCGAACCCACACCCGAAGAGTAATAAGAGGGCACAGACTCTGTTACCGCACCGCCCAGAAGATCGGCAACGCGCATACCCGTGTGTTTTCCCAGTAAGTCGTATATTGCGATATCAACTGCAGCCTTGGCGTAACGATGTCCGTTCAAACGTTCGTCCATAACACGCCGAACCGACAGTGGCGTGAGTCCACTAGCGCCTAACAAGCCCGGCGCAATTTCACACAACGCCGCCCTTGCACCGGCTCCGTGACTAGGTGCATAAGTAGGTCCCACGGGACACGTCTCTCCCCAGCCAACCAAACCGTTATCTGAGACAAGTTTCACAATAGTGGTATTAAGCGAGTGGACCAGGGCTTTCGCCATGACAAACGGACCATTCTTCACGGGGAGTTCATGATCGTATATGTGTATCTCTGCAATCTTCATCAATAGAACCTTATTTGTCGAAAAAATGCCTATTAAGTAACGATGCGGTAAAACCCTCCCTCTCTATGCCGCAGTATAACCACCGTCCAGGGCAAGCACCGTACCAGTCACGTGAGGTTCACTCGCCAAAAACAGTACCGCCCGAGCGACATCTTGCGGAGTTGCCAACTGCCCGATTGGGATTTGAGCCAGATTCTCTTTTTGAACCTGCTCACGACTGACTCCGGTTGCATGCATGGCATAGAGCATGGGCGAGTCAATTGCCCCGGGCGCAACAGCGTTCACCGAAATTTTGCGCGGAGCGAGCTCCAGAGCCATTGCTCGGGTCAACTGGTTGACAGCCCCTTTGCCAGCGCAATAGGCAGCCAGCCCAGCAACCCCAACCTGCCCACAGGTCGACGAAATGTTGACGATTGCGCTTCCTTCTGGCATCTGTCTGGCAGCTGCTCGACTGAGGTAAAACACCGAATCAACGTTAACTGCCATAACTTCACGCCACTGGTCGTCAGTTGTGTCGATGGCATCGCTGCGCACTATCGCTCCTGCGTTGTTTACCAGAATATCCACCGGTTGATTGAACGCTTGCGTCGCAAACTTAAAGGCTTCGCCCGCAAAGGCAGACTGGCAGATGTCCCCCGCCAAATGATTGAGGTGCACGCCGCTCATTTTTGCGAGCTTCCTGGAGGCTATTTGCAGGCGCGCACTGTCACGCCCCACCAGAAATACGTTCGCGCCTTCGCTGGCGAACAAGCTGGCACATTCATAACCAACCCCGCCAGAGGCGCCGGTAATCATCACAAGTTTGTTTGCAACCGTCTTAGACACTGAACCGGATACTCCCGTCTACTGCAATTCGGGAAGTGGTAACTTGGACAAGCGCCCACCGTCCACTACCAGCGTCTGCCCACTTACAAACGCTGCCGCACCGCTAGCCAACCAGAACACAGCTTCGGCAATGTCAGTCACCTCGCCTAAACGACCCACTGGATGCAGCGATTTGATTTGACTCTCCAGTTGGCTTCTATTCGGATGACCGGACAATAACGCATCATTGAATGGCGTATTTATCCAACCTGGCGAGACTGCATTGCAGCGAATTCCATGCTCGCCATATTCCAGCGCAGTATTATGCGTGAAGGCAGTAATAGCCCCCTTCGATGCCGCATACGCCGCATGCAACGGATTAGCGCCCAGCGCTTCAATAGAGGCAATATTAACTATCGCCGGATCGATAACACCTTCACATGTCATAGGTTTAAGAGCATGTTTAGTGGTCAGAAAGGCACCTTTTACGTTGACGTTCATCACCCTCTCCCACTGCTCTTCCGACATTTCCTGTATCGGAACTTCTACACTCACTCCTGCATTGTTGATCAGCACGTCCAGGCGTCCGTGCCTTTGAACCACGTTTTCCATCAGCGCGACAACCTGTGCCTCACTGGTGATATCTGTTTGCATAAACTCGATGTGATCATCCTCAGGTGGTAAACGGTCTGCGGACACTACCGCTGCACCACTTTCAGCAAAGCGCTGAGCGATAGCCAAACCTATATTCTGCGAGCCGCCAGTCACCACCACCACTCGAGTGGGACTATTAACCGGCATAACTTTTCACCACTGAGCGCTGCGCACCCAGTTTTTCGATACGCGCTTCCATCACGTCACCCGGCTTGAGATAGAGCTGCGGATTCATACCGAAGCCTACACCGGCTGGTGTCCCGGTCATCAGTACGTCACCCGGCATCCAGCTGAGGTAATCGGAGATACGCGAGATAAGTTCGGCTATCGAGAAAACCATATCGGATGTATTGCTCGACTGCATACGATCGCCATTTACTGTCATCGAGATCGCCAGACTATTGGGATCGCCAACCTCATCACGAGTCACTAACCAGGGGCCAAGTGGCTTCAAGGTATCGGCGCTTTTGCCCTTGGTCCACTGTGTGCCTCGCTCTAGCTGAAACACCCGCTCAGACACATCGTTGGAGACGCAAAATCCGGCGACGTGACTCAATGCATCTTCAACCTGTATGTAGCTGCCTCCTTTGCCAATAACCACGGCCAATTCTGCTTCCCAGTCTAACTGGGTGCCACCTCGCGGTATGATCACATCGTCCATTGGACCATTAATCGCCGTTGGTGATGTCAGCATGAACATAGGGTCTGCAGGAAGCTCCAGGCCCGCCTCTGCCGCATGTTTCCCATAGGTCAGGGCACAACCTACAATCTTGCCCACGCGGCCCACAGGCGCTCCTAATCTGACCTCTCCACTCACCGGCGGGAAATCCTGCAGGCAACGTTGCACGCAAGCCAGACTCTCATCACCCAGCGTATCGCCCGTCCAAAGCTCGATCTTCTCGCTTACGTCACGCAACCTGCCTTTAGCGTCGATGACGCCGGCTCTCTCTTTAGATTTCTCACCAAAATGAACAAGCTTCATCCCGTTTTCCCCATAGTACGTTCAAGAAGTTCGGGCAAATCCGTACCCCTCGCCTGCGCAGCTTCAAAACAAGCCAGCGTGTCGCCTATTCCCTGTTTCAGTGGTCTGCAGGGCGCAACGTTCAAATAGGCATTGAGTTGTCCGTCATCTGGCGTTGCAGGGAACGGCAGTGGCTCTTTGGAGTGAGTCAGCTCCGCATCCGCAATACAGGCCCTAATCAAATCCAGTAACTCATTAATATCGGCTGGGGTTCCGTTAAGATCAAAGACCGGAGCGCCCTCTCCTTTTCGGCCCACCGCGGCAATGAAGCGAATTGCCGCATCTTCTGCGTGTACATAGCTCACTTCTCCACCGAAGGGAATGTGATACGGCCGCCTGCATTGGGCTGCCAACATCGCGACGGTAGGCGCCGAACTCATTCCCTGGTCACGCCCCGGCCCGTAAATAATGGCTGGGCGAATTCCCACGCTGGGTACTTGCCAATCCTGCCAGTACACCGACGCCATCTGCTCTGCGCACACCTTATGGGCACCGTAAAGCGTCGAGAGCCACGAGCTATCCCCCATTGCAGGAGCAGCGATGGAGCTGGCATAGGCAAGGCGCTTGATACCGGTCTGCCTGGCGCACTCCAGAATATGTGTAGAGCCCATGACATTAATCGCGGCACTTTTGACCGGATCGGCTTTACAAAAGGGAACCTGCAAGGCGGCAAGATGAATGATCGCAGTGACATCGTAGCGGTCTACCGTTCGCAGTAGTTGGTCGTAGTCGGTAATGTCACCTATTTCCCAGATGACCTTGTCAGCATCGGGCATTATGAAGTCAAGCCGCTCACGATTGTCTGTAATGTCAAACACAACAGGTATCGCATCCATGTCGCGCAGCAGTTTGACTGCCCACGCACCGATACATCCTGCTGCGCCGGTTAACAACACTTTACGACCCGCCAGTGCCGGAATTGAGTTCATGACCTAGGTTCCTTTAGCGACGCCCGTAAACTGGTTAAAGGTTCCAGCGCATCTCCGATGAGTCGATGCAGAGTTCCTCTATCATCTGCGATTGAAATAGAATCGAGCAGCGCATTGAGCCTGGCGGCAGCTCTCCATATTTCGCGCCGTGCCAGCTCAGCCTCCAACCCAGGGTCAGTCCACTCCAACATATTAATAGAGTTTGTGGCATCCCGACTTGAAGCTGGCAATACTTCAAAAGAAGGAATCAAGGTGACCCGCTCAGCTTTTTCCAACAGCCGGCACGCGCGATGAAAAATCATATTACCCTGCTGCAAAAACCCATAGCCCGCATCAGGGAAAGCGACTGTTGTGACTCGCTCTGCCGGTAACTCAGAATCGCGACCCTCCTCGCCACGTATGCCTAGCAGAGACTGCCCTTCTTGTTTGGTTCCTTGAAATACCTGAAATTCGCCGCCCTTAATCACCGCCGGATCAGAAATCATCATAACCATATCGAAGGCGACAGAATCGACGTGCCATGTATCGACCGCTTGGGCAATGTCTTCAGGAGCGTAGTTAATGCCACAGGCTACAGCGGGCACCGAATGTCGCCCCAACTGCACACCCGCTATGCTGCCCAGGTGTTCGGCCAGATCAACACTGTCACAGAAATCGCGGATGAAGCGCGAGCGGTACCCTGCCCCCCGGGCAAAAGAACCCAACCGTGATTTTCCGGTGCCACCACTGTCATTCCGATTGAAGTATATCTGCGCGCAGATATCTTCCATTATCGACAAACCTTCATCAGACAGGATTCTAAAGGGCGCACTAAAACCAAACGCAGAAGGGCACTGGGAAACTGACTCCGCGCTATAACCAAGCCCTTCTAGATGCGTAACCGCCTGGGGAAGTTCAAGGGCCAGGTGCCTTCCCGGATTGAACTCGGGTTCGTCGACAAGCGGCAGGTACCCTATCGGTGTCTCGCCGGGAAACGGCAGCACAGCACCCATGGGTGCATCAGCACTTTTTTGATTGGCCATACTGGCATCCTCCGCATGATTGCGTCGCGAGCTTCAATACGAGCATATCAGCTGAAATGTGCAAGACTTTTCGTGGAACATACACCTCAAATATTTTGCTGTACACTCATATTTTTTCACTCAGCGAAGAAAAATAATAATGCCTACTTCGGATGCCGCCTCAGGAACGACCCACCTGGAAGGTGCAGGTTTTTACCAGGGTTATAACAAGTGGATATCGCTCTCTTCCAAGGGAATTATCCTGTTGCTCATTGTTTGGGCATCGACCTCTGACCAGGCGGCCGACATGCTTGCCCGCGTGCAGGTGGTCACCATCTCGGTATTCAACAGTTGGTACATTATCGCCACTGCATCTTTTATGTTGATTTGCCTGCTTCTCGCGCTGTGGCCACGAACAGGTAAAATCAGGCTTGGCAAACCTCACGAGAGACCCGAGTTTTCAAATTTTGCCTGGTTTTCAATGATGTTTGGTGCCGGCATCGGGGTAGGTATGCTTACTTACTCTACTGCGGAACCGATCTTTCACTTCGTTAACAATCCCGATGTGATATTGGGTAATAGCGACAGCCTCGCCGCCAATAATGTTCGTAATGCTTACAAATGGACACTTTTACATTATGGTCTTACCCCTTGGGGCTGCTATGGCATCGTTGGCATGTCCATGGCTTACTTCAGCTATCACCGCAATTTACCCCTGACCATCAGGTCACCACTTTCGCCACTCATGGTAGGCCGCACTTCACGGATAGCTGGTAACGTCGTCGATACGGCAGCGATTCTCGCAACCGTCATCGGAGTCGGTGTCACCATAGGGTATGGAGTCACCCAGTTTGCATTCGGGATTCATCGAATATCTGGCGCCGAGTGGATAGTCAATTCTGCTGGAAAACCGACCACCGAGGCGCTGGTTCTGGCAGTTCTCGTCATTATGATCGCTTCTACAATTTCAGCCAGTTCAGGAGTTGTCAGAGGTATCCGCTGGCTATCCAATATCAACATGGTCTTGTCGTTTGTACTGCTGACCTGTTTTGTTGCATTCGGAGCCTGGGCTTTTGCTGTCGAAGCTTTTTTCACCGGCATTCTGGACTACCTGATAGCGCTGCCAAGCATGTCCACGACAGTCTGGCATTCAGGAGAGGATACGGTTCAGCAGGCGCTTAGCGCCTGGCAAGGTGATTGGACAATTTTTTACTGGGCCTGGTGGATAGCTTTCACGCCATTCGTTGGCCTATTTCTATCGCGAGTGTCCAGAGGCAGAACCATTCGTGAGTACGTTGTTGGTGCGATGATCGTGCCCTCCCTCATGTGTTTTACCTGGTTTTGCATCGTGGGCGGCACAGCCATCGACCTTGAATTGTCGGGCAAGGCAAACGGAGCCATTACCAACTCGGACTTGTCAGCCCAGTTGTTCACGACAATATCATTGCTGCTGGATTCACAGGGTGCTTTTTACCTGTCGGTGCTTTCCGTCATACTGTTGCTGACTTATCTGGTGACCTCAGCAGACTCTGCTGTGCTGGTCATTAACACGATCGCCTCTGGCGGAGAAAAGGATGTGCACAACAATAAACACGTGGTGATCTGGGGGGTCATTATCACTGGAGTGATTACCACCTTACTGACAGTCGGCGGTCTTAATGCGCTGCGCTCGGTGATGATAATAGGCGCACTACCATTCTCCCTCGTCATGGTGCTAATGGTTGTTTCTTTTCTCAAGGCACTTTGGAATGATCGATCAGAAGTTCATACGGCTATATGAGACTTGCGCGGTGATGAGCATTCAAGGCTCATCATCGCCAAAAGTAGTCGCGTAGCTTCCCGACGTTAGCCCTAGCTGTCCTGCTTATAAAAATGCACATCGCGCTGTGGAAATGGAATAGAAATACCCTCGCGATCGAAACGCATTTTCACCTCGCGAGTGATATCCCAATACACTTCCCAATAGTCTGGTGTTTTTGTCCAGGGACGTACCACAAAGTTTACCGAGGAATCGCCCAGCGTATGCAAGCGGATATTGGGTGCGGGCTCAGTTAGCACCTTCTCATGCGATTCCACGATTTCTCTCAATACACGTTCAGTCTTCTCGACATCGTCGCTATAGCTTACGCCAAACTCCAAATCCACCCGCCGCGTTTTTTGCGCGGTAACATTCTTGATCACGTCACCCCATATTTTACTGTTCGGTATAATCAGAGTTTGATTGTCGAAAGTATTAATGGTTGTCGAGACAAGAGTCATTTTTTTTACCAGCCCAATAGTACCGGCAACTTCCACAAAATCATCCACATCATAGGGTCGGTAGAACAAGATCATGCCGCCCGCTGCGAAATTACCCAGGGTGTCTTGTAACGCGAAGCCCACAATAAAGCCGGCTACTCCCAAACCCGCCAAGGCCGGACCCAGGGAAATACCAACCTGTGAGAGTGCGACCAAAATACCAAGCATCATAACGCTGGCACCGGAAACGGATATCAGAACATCCTTCAGGAGCGTGGAAAATTCAGCACCAGACCTAATCAGCGCCGAGCTGACGACGCGCTTCACCAATTGCGAGAGCGCGCGAAATGCAGTCAATATCAATACGAACGCCAGAACCTTCAAAAAGATATCAGGCAAACTTCTCGATACAGCGTCGCTAACGCTTCCCCAACTATCCTCCAGTGTCTGCCGCAGGGCCTCTGGGTCAAAAAGACGCAGTGACACACCGCTGCTTTCTCGCAGCAAAACCGATCGGTATACAACCGTATCAATCTCTATTCGCACCATAAGTTTTAACAGTGACTCAAGGCGCCGGACTTCTACCGCAAGCGCTATTTTGATTTCATTTGCCGCTCCCTGAACGCCGGTATTATTTGCGTCCAGGGCAAGCCTGCTATCCATTTCTCGCAGGGTGGTTCTGTAAAGCTCGATTCTGGCTGAAATTGTTTCGGCGTATTGATAAAGCAGTGTAGATGTCTTTTGTCGTAAAACTGCAGCTGACAGCCCGATAATTTCTTTACTTTCAATAAGCTCAACCAGTGATGAATAAAACCCCAGGCGAAGCGTTTCCAGTCCGTTTCCATGGGCTTGCAGTGCATACTTTTCGACTTCAGCAGCATTTTTATAGCGTTCGTTGTTCGTCTCTATTCGCTCATCTAGCTGCTGAATACGCTGAATCAACACTTGATCGGCCTTGGAAAGGTCCCCGGGAACGCGCTCTTGTAGCAGCCGTCGATCGGGGTCGTCCTCTGGCAGTGCAGAGATATGCCGGGTGAGTTTGGCGATATCTGCAACCAGCCTGATGATGCGCTGGTCAAGACGAAAGACGAGCGCCTCGGCATCAGCTTCAGTAGTAGCGCCGGTGTTTTCTACTAAAGACTTTAGGAGAATGATGCTTTCGTCAATATCATCAATAGATTTGGCTAATTTGCTGGAAGAAACGACTTCTTGCGCTGCGACTTCAATATGCGAAATCGCAAACAGTAAACACAGGAAGACTGAAGAAAGTACCCCTGAGCCCCTGCGGTGTTGTCCACGCATAACCATTCACCCTTATTGTTTATATTGCAGCACTGCCAACTGACAGTTCTATGCCAAGCATATCGATGCGATTTTCGCCAACCCCGATAGCCAATCCGGTAGGCGTTAAAGACAAATAAAAATACCATCTATTCCTAGACGCCGCTAGAGGCTAACGAGCCCTTGCGACAGCAACCAGCTCTTAACTTCTTTTACGGCAGGACGTTGCAGGTGCCCTTTCGGACACACGATATAGTAAGCCATATCATTCTTTAGTTTGGTGTCAAATAAACGCACCAGCCGCCCGGCGTCGAGGTGCTCCTGAACGAACAACGTTGAGCACAGTGCGATACCCTGCCCATCGAGTGCTGCCTGTATCAGTACGTTGGTGTCATCGATAATGATGCCCCGCCTGGGATTTATTTGCGGCATGTCTGACTGCTTCAGCCACGCCTCCCAGTCATCATAGTGCGCGTCGTGAAGTAGCGTATGGTTGAGCAGTAAAGCGGGGGTAGAACTCGCAGACTCAGTTCCCACCAATTTTGGACTGCACACAGGATAAAAATCGATGTCTAGCAGGGGTGAAGCAATGACCCCGGGCCAACTGCCCGCACCGTAGGTAATTGCCAGGTCAATATCCTCACGGTCAAAATTGACTGGCGAGTTGGAGTGGTAAAGGCGCAAATCAATGGTGGGAAATTGCTGCCAAAAAAGATGTAATCGTGGCGACAGCCATCTGGCTGCAAGCGATGGGCCAAGACGCAGAGTGAGCACATCATTAGCGCTGTTAGGATCGACTGTGTTAACGGCCTCTCGAAGCTTGAGGAATGCTTCGCTGACTTCTGGCAACAAGCGCTCCCCTGCCGTAGTCAATCGTAATTTGCGAGTCAAGCGAATGAAAAGTGACACCCCGAGGTGGTTTTCAAGCAATTTAACCTGATGGCTGACCGCAGCCGGCGTGACGTTAAGCTCTGCGGATGCTAAAGAAAAACTCATGTGTCTGGCAGCGCACTCATAGGCGCGTAAACTGTTGAGTGGTGGCAATGAGCGACTCATTATAAACGACTTCCAGTAGCGTATTTGGGGACTATATAGCTCAATATTTCTATTGTATAGCGTTAAAACTATTCACTTGTGTCGCTCTTCGTATCGGAGCATTATTTTGAGAGTTCAGGCCCATACCAATAACAATTCGGAGCCGTTGCCATGTCCCGTCGAAGCGGTGGTCGCAAGTCCAGAGTTGCCCTACGTTCAGCCCCATTAACTCAAGAGATGAAGCCGGTACACCCCGGAGAACAGGGCGGCCATTACAAACCTCTCAGTGCGGAGGATGTGGTTGCTGTAGTCGATAATAGCTATCGCATCCTGGAAGAGATCGGATTTAACCAGGCTACACCCCATTGCATAGAAACCTGCACCGCCTATGGTGCAGTGATGGGTAACGATGGCCGTTTGCGCATGTCACGGGATGTAGTAGAAAAAGCCATTGCCTCCAGCGAGCGCAACCTGGTCCTGCACGGGCAGGACCCGGCGCACGATTTGCAAGTGAGTGGCAGCCGCGTGCATTTCTCCACAGCAGGCGCAGCGGTAATGGTGGTTGACCCTGTCACAAAAACACATCGCGAGTCCCAAGCGCACGATTTGTATGATATGGCTCGAATAACTGATACCTGCGAGCATATACATATGTTTCAGCGAACCTGTGTTTTGAGAGATATCGAAGACACCTACGCAATGGAACTCAACACCACTTATAACGCGATCATGGGTACGACTAAACATGTGGGTGCGAGTTGGACTGACGCGAGAAATGTCGAAAAAACGCTGGAAATGTTGCACCTTGTGGCGGGAAGTGAGCAAGCCTGGCGAGACCGTCCTTTTGTCAGTCAGTCCAATTGCTTTGTGGTACCTCCAATGAAGTTTGCCGAGGAATCCCTGGAGTGTCTGCGCGTTGCGGTTGAAGGTGGCATGCCGGTGCTGCTGCTGTCTGCTGGCCAGGCAGGCGCTACCTCTCCTCCTTGCCTGGCCGGAGCGGTGTCCCAAGCCTGGGCCGAAACATTGGGCGGGCTTGTGTACGTCAATGCGATTAAACCGGGCGCACCCGCCATTCTTGGTACCTGGCCTTTCGTCTCAGATTTACGTACCGGAGCCATGAGCGGCGGATCGCCTGAACAAGGTGTATTGTCGGCAGCCTGCGCTCAGGTTGGACAATATTTTGGCCTGCCTACAGGTACCGGGGCTGGCATGTCTGACTCTAAACTTCCAAACTTCCAGGGAGGTGCAGAGCATGCGTCAAATGCCGCCGTTACTGCATTGTCGGGGGCAAACATCGTGTATGAGTCCGCCGCGATGTATTCTAGCTTGCTCGGCACCTGCCCCGAAAGCCTATTACTGGACAATGATGTGCTTGGCGCATGTATGCGCATGGTGAAAGGTGTAGAGGTCAACGAAGAAACCCTAGCATTTGATGTCGTAAAAGAGGTTTGCCTGGGCGAAAAAGGTCATTATCTAGGCTCTGATCAGACCCTGAGCGTGATGCAGTCTGAGTATATCTATCCTGAACTTTTTAATCGCATGACTCCCAACGAGTGGGATGAGGCTGGTCAACCTGAAGCGCTGGAACTTGCCATCCAGCAAAAAGAGAAGATACTCTCGAGCCACTTCCCCCGACATGTGAGTGACGACACCGACGAAAAAATTCGCGCGCAGTTTCCAATTTTTCTGAGCAGGGAAGCAATGGGCAGAGGGGATTGAATAAAAGTTTATAGTCAACAGTAAGGTAAACATGAAATCACACGCGCAAGTGGTCATCGTTGGCGGTGGCTCGCTAGGCATCAGCCTGCTATACCACCTTACTAAAGAAGGTTGGACAGATATTCTATTGGTGGAGAAAGGCGAACTGACCAGCGGCTCCACATGGCATGCCGCCGGGCTGTGCTCCAACTTTATCGGCAACATGACCGTGGCCAAGATTCACGACTATTCCATTCGCCTTTACAACGAAATTCTACCGGCCGAAACAGGTGACCCTTCAGTTTTTCATCAAACGGGTAGCTTGCGAATTGGCTATAGCAAACTTGAAGAAGAGTGGTTTCATAATCTGGCAAGCCGCGCCCAAAATGTTCCTTGTGAATTTAATATTATTTCCAAGCAGGAGGCCCAGGAACTACACCCTTTTATAAATTTTGACGATGCCCGGATCATCGCAAGCACTCCCAATGACGGTCATGTTGACCCTTCCTCTGTAGCAATGCCGCTGGCACAGCTTGCCAAGGCCGCGGGGGCAGCCATCAGCCGTTTCAATCGAGTGTTGGAAATTAATGCCCTGCCAAGCGACGAGTGGGACGTAGTGACAGAGCAAGGCACTGTTCGAGCCCAGCATGTGGTAAATGCTGGGGGGTGTTTTGCACCTGAAGTCGGCGCCATGGTAGGAGTGAAGGTTCCGTTAGTAAACCTGGAACATCAATATCTGGTGACCGACAGTCACCCAGCGTTAGCGTCACTTGCCAGAGAATTACCCGTCGTTAGAGATTCTCGTTGTGCCGCCTACCTGCGGCAGGAGGGCCAGGGTCTGCTGATAGGCCCTTATGAAAACTGGGGTTCAAAACCATGGGCACTCAAGGGAATGGATTGGGGCTTCGATCGTGAACTCTTCCAGGGAGATCTCGAGCGATTGATGCCGTTTCTGGATCGCTGCATGGAACGTATGCCCATTTTTTCCGAAGTGGGCGTAAAGACAGTGATCAATGGCCCTATCACGCATACGCCAGATGATAATGTCCTGGTAGGGCCACAGGCTGGTTTACGCAATTTCTGGAACCTGTGCGGGTCCAGCATTGGGATCGCCCAGGGCGGCATTGGCAAGTATCTGGCCCAATGGATGGTACACGGACAAACTGAACTCAATATGGCCTCTCTGGACAGCCGCCGGTTTGGTGCCTGGGCCGACCGAAATTACTGCATCACCAAGGGCATTGAGTCCTACGAAGTAATGTATACCGCTATGGGCGCAAATGAAAATCGCGCTCAAGGACGAGTACGTCGCACCAGTCCGTTGTTTGGCATGCTTGCCGACAAGGGTGCAGTTCATGGGGTGGTCGCAGGGTATGAGAAACCGCTTTGGTTTCGCACCAATGAGATAACAAGTGAAGCATCCACCTGGGAGCGCAGCGCAGCGCATCCTGCCGTGGCGCTTGAATGCGCTGCCGTGCAGAATGCTGCAGGTGTTATTGATATCTCTGGTTCTGCCAAATTCGAAATAAGTGGCGCAGATGCACACACTTTTTTGAACAGGCTTTCGAGTAACAAACTACCTGGCCGCGACGGCCGCCTCGGCCTAACCCTGTTTCACGGCCCCAATGGCGGCATCATGACAGAGCAGTCAATTACTCGAATCAATGAAGAGCAGTTCTATCTCATTGGTCCGATCGCTTCAGAATATCGCGACTTACACTGGATGCAGCAGCACGCAGATGGCTACGTAGTAGACATCAAAAATTGTACTGATGATCTTGCCGCTGTGTTGCTGACTGGGCCGAAATCTCGCGATATCCTCAAGCAGTTAACCGCAGACGATCTCTCCAACAGCGCGCTTCCCTGGCTCAGTTGCCGAACCATCACCCTTGACAGTGCGCCGGTGAGAGTAATGCGCGTGTCCTATGCAGGTGAACTGGGTTACGAACTGCATATGCCCGTCTATCAAATGCCATCTATTTACGAATCTTTGTTCCGGGTAGGGGCAACAATGGGGTTGATAGATTTCGGTGGCTACGCCTTTAATTCCATGCGCATGGAAAAAATGTACCGCGCCTGGGGTAACGAGTTTACTGAAGAGATCAGCGGCGTTGAAGCAGGTATGGAACGGTTTATCGATACTGATAGAGACTTTATTGGTAAAGAAAATATTTTGCATCGGTGCTCACAAGGAGTGGATATCCAGCTGGCGTACCTGGCCTTCGATGATGACATCGCCTGCGAGTGCTTTGGCAATGAGGCTGTTTATCACTCAGGCGAACTGGTGGGGCTGACCACGGGTGGCGCCTATGGTCACAGGGTGGGCAGAAGCCTGGCATTTGCGTACCTAAAGCCTGCATTGGTGGCGCAGGATGTTCAGCTACAGGTATTAACCACAAGTGGTATGCGCAACTGCCATGTGGAAGTAGACGCCCTGTATGATCCAAAAAATGAAAGGCTGCGAGGCTAGCATTTATGGATCTTCCTACAGAAGCAGAAATCGTCATTGTTGGCGGTGGCATTGTTGGTTGCTCCATTGCTTATCACCTGACCCAGCGTGGCGTAAACGATGTTGTATTACTGGAACGTAAACAACTCACCTGCGGCACAACATGGCACGCAGCCGGCCTGGTAAGTATGTTATGGCCTACACCTACGCTGACCCGCCTGGCGAAGTACTGCCATGAACTCTACGCTTCACTTGAAGAAGAAACAGGTCAGGCTACGGGATATCGGCGTATTGGCAGCGTATCACTGGCTCGCACCGAGGAACGCCTCGAAGAGTTGCAACGCAATGCCTCTCTGGCCGGGGTGTTTAATGTTAATTCAGAAATGATCGACAACCAGCGCCTGGAAGCGCTCTATCCTGGGGTGAATACGCAGGGTGTGCTAGGAAGTCTCTACATCGAAAAAGACGGTCAGACAAATCCCGTTGATACCACCCAGGCCCTGGCAAAAGGTGCGCGCAGTCGCGGCGCGAAAATTATTGAGGACCTGAAAGTCGACGACATCCTACTGGATGGCGATAAGGCAGTAGGTGTGCGCACCGCACAAGGGGACATCAAGGCGCGCAAGGTGATTCTAACTGGCGGCCTCTGGTCACGGGACATTGCAAAAAAAATAGGCATAGAACTTCCCCTCTATGCCTGCGAACACTATTACGTTGTTACCGATGCAATACCGGGATTGACGCGGCGGCCTGTCATGCGTGACTTTGACAAAGGTCTCTATTTCAAAGAAGACGCGGGGAAAATGCTGATTGGCTGGTTTGAAAAAAACGCCATCGGATGTCCCATGTCACGAATTACTGAAGATTTCTGTTTCGATGAGTTTCCGACCGACATGGCTCACATAGAACCACATTTATTGGCCGCTATGGAGACATTTCCCGAGTTTGGCAACGCGGGAATCAGGACATTTTTTAACGGTCCTGAAAGCTTTACCAACGACAATTTACACCTCCTTGGACCCACGCCAGAAGTAGAAAATTTCTATGTCGCCTGTGGCATGAACTCCAAAGGCATTGCAGCCTCTGGTGGTTTGGGGAAAATACTGGCGGATTGGGTTATCGACGGACATCCCTCTGGTGAAATTACAGAGACCGATGTGCGCCGTAATAATGCGGTGCAAACGACCGATACTTATGTGAAAGCAAGAATACCAGAGGCATTGGGTCATACTTATGCGATGCACTGGCCCTTTTACCAGTACCAGACCGCGCGTAATTTGATTCAGTCACCGCTGCACCAGGCCCTACTGGACCAGGGGGCATGTTTCGGCGAAGTCGGCGGGTATGAGCGTCCCAACTGGTTTGCGCGTAACGGAGCGCCTGCCGAATACGATTACAGCTATAAACGCCAGAACTGGTTCGAATTTTCCGCCGCCGAGCATACGGCGGTTAGGGAAAATGTAGGTGTCTATGACATTTCTTCGTTTGGAAAATTTGAAGTTACCGGTAAAGATGCTGTAACAACGCTACAAAATTTGAGTTGCGCCAATATCGATGTAGACCATGGCCAGGTGGTGTATACGCAATGGCTTAATGAACGCGGTGGCATTGAAGCTGACCTGACAATCGCAAGGCTGGCCGCAAACCGTTTCTGGGTCATCACTGGAATCGCATCACTAAACCGTGACTGGTGGCGACTGAAAAAAAATCTGTTGGGACAAACCGAGATTACCGACGTCACCACACAGCATGCCTGCCTCAGCGTTCAAGGTCCTGACGCTCGACGGCTGTTGCAACACATTACGGACAGTGATTTATCTGCAGATGGCTTTGCATTTGGCAGTGGCCGATTTGCGCAGGTGGCAAACTCAACCGTGTGGATGCAAAGACTGTCCTACGTCGGTGAGCTGGGATGGGAGTTGTTCGTTCCCCAACGTGAGGCACTGATGGTATTTAATGCCCTGCATCAGGCTGGCAGGAAATACGGATTGGCTAACGTCGGCTTGCACGCTCTCAATAGCCTTCGACTGGAAAAAGGCTTCCGTCACTGGGGCCACGATATCGCCGCGGAAGATAATCTGTTTCAGGCTGGCTTATCGTTTACGGCAAAACCTGATGCTGCTGACTTCATTGGTCGAGCTGCGTTTTTGACAGCCAGGGAAGCGGGCTCACAAGACCGTCGACTGGTGCAGTTTGTGCTGGAAAACCCTGAACCACTGCTCTATCACAATGAACCGATTGTGATGAATGGTGACGTTGTGGGGTTTCTGTCATCAGGCATGTATGGACATAGCATGGGCGCCGCTATCGGCATGGGGTACGTCAACGCGCAAGGCCTGAACGCAGAGATACTCGAGAGTGCAGATTTCGAAATTGAAGTAGCCACGGTCAGGCACAGAGCCAGGGCATCGTTGCGTGCGCTCTATGACCCCACCGGCGGCCGAATGCGTCTATAAGCAAGCAACGCCCCACCCTACTTCACCCAGTTTCCAAGCTCGCCTGCAGCTTTAGAAAGCCGGCATTAGCCGCCTGTTTTTATTTCCTTGAACGGTATCTCGCGGTCGACATCATTAGACCTGGGGAGGCCTAAAATTCGCTCAGCTATGATATTTCTCTGTATCTGGTCAGTGCCACCACCAATTGAGTTCATATAAGCCTTGGCTGCATCGAAATTTGCATGCCGCGCATCCTCTGTATCGTTGACTAAGACTCGAGGCCCTAGAATGGTGCCTGACAGGCGAGCTTCGCCGTGTTGAATACGCGACATCGATAATTTACCCAAAGACATCAGAGACGACATTCCGTTTGTTTTGATCTCCTCCACAGCGCGCTGCATGGTTAATGAGTTTAATTGTCGATACGCCAGAGCCTGCGCTATCTCTTGCCTTAGCGCCGGCTCTTTTAGTCGATCATATTTGTGCGCCAGCCTAAGCAACGCTGGAGCCTTGCTGTGCGAAGACATTCCGGAGCGAGCCGTTACGCCCATACCCATGATCAGCCGCTCAGATGCTATTGCCGCCTGGAAGGACTTCCAGCCCTTGTTATAGTCGCCAATGATGTAGCGTTCTGACACCCGGGCATTGGAGATGAACACCTCGTTAAACTCAGATTCTCTGGTTATCTGATTAATGGGCCTTACCTCAACACCCTCCTGTTTCATCGGGAAGATAAAAAACGTAATCCCCTGGTGTTTCGGTACATCAAAATCCGTTCTTGTCAGCAGCATCCCATACTCAGCTTCCTGTGCATTTGAGGTCCATACTTTCTGGCCATTAATAATAAATTCATCACCGTCCTTTACCGCACGCGTGCGAATTCCCGCAAGATCTGACCCTGCCCCCGGTTCGGAGTAAAGCAGACAACAGATAGGTCCGATGAGAAGTTCACGCAATAGTTCAGCCTTCAAAGCTTCACTGCCCATTTTGTAAAGAGTAATGGCACCAAGAGAAAAACGATCCTTACCCCAGCCAGGAGCGCGGTGCTTCTGAAAGGTTTTTTCAATAACGCGGGCCTCTCTCTGCGACAGCTCACGTCCAAACCACGCTTTAGACCAGGTAGGTGTGGCATAGCCTGCGTCAACAACTTCTGACAGCCAGCGCTTCTCGTCATAAACTTCAGTGTCGACAGCTCTGAGATTATCGCTGTCCCAGTGACGCTGAAGCCAGTTTTCAACCTCTTCGCGTAGTGCGTCGCTCATAGCATTTTCTCCATCTCTGCAAGATAGTTGTCTCGAAGTGTGTCGGATGAACAATAAAGCCACTGCCCTGTCTGCGCGCGCCGCCAGAAAAGATGAGCAGGATGCTCCATGGTGTAAGCAATGCCGCCATGCAGCTGGATAGCATCAGCTGTGATCTTTCGATAATTATCAGCGCAAGTGAAGCCGGCAAGACAAGACATCAGCTTCCGGTCATCACTGCCCGCTGCAATGGCTCGTGCGGCATGCTGAGCGGCGCTCGATGCTGACTCAAGCTCGATAAGGAGATCTGCCGCAATGTGCTTCAAAGCCTGAAAGCTGCCAATAGGCTGGCCAAACTGGTGGCGAGTTTTCAGATATTCAATGGTGATTTCAAAGATACGGCGTGCTGCCCCGACCTGCTCGCCAGCCAGAGCCACCAAAGCCACCTGAAGCGCCTCTTCCATCACTTCCTCACCCACACCCGCTACCTGGCGGGCAACAACAGCATCCAACGACATCGAAGATAGGCGAATAGTGGCGTCATCAGTGTTGTGCGGCGTTAAGGCAATACCATTCTCGTTCATATCGACGAGAAAGACGCCTTTACCGCCATCCACATTGGCATAGACAAGGCATTGATTGGCAACAGCTGCGTATGAAACAAAGTCCGCCGTTCCAGTGAGCAGCCAACTTTGGTCGACAAAGACTGCCTGCACCTCCGGCGGAAGATCCCAGGCGCCACTGCTACCACAGCCGGCGACAGAAAATATTGCCGAGCCCTCTGTGATTGCCCTCAGGCACTCCTCTGCCAAGCTCTCGTCACTACAGGCAGATAAAATAGTTGGGGCGATAACGCATGTGGATATAAACGGCCCGCCGTAGAGGTATGCACCGGCATGCTCCATCAAAGCCTCAACCTCCACCAGACTCCCGCCAACGCCTCCATGTTCTGGACCAATGAGTATTCCCATTAAGCCCAGCTGAGACATTTTTCCCCAAACGCTCTGATCAAATCCTGACTCAGTAATCAGCAGCTGACGAAGCTTTGGTTCATCAGCCATATCCTGAAGAAGCCTGGAAAATGTATCGCACATCGCCTGCCTATCTTCTACCGAGAATGCTTCCACCTCTATGTCCTCTCTTTTTAGCTATGAATACTTTTAAATGCTTCGCAGATTGACCCGATATCGCTAGTCCCGCTATCGGTTTCGTCCCAACTTTTCATGAGCATCTACCCATTCGTTTTTTCCGGATTCCTTGTTTCTGCGAGTTGCCGCTCCCAGTGACAATTCTCCCGCCAGCACCGTCGCAGCCGCTATTTCAATGAGCTTATATGCTTTACCTTGGCCATAACAATCCATCAACTCAAGGCATTCTCTTTGCGTGGGTAAACCGGTACCTCCGCCATAGGTCGCCATGACCAAAGCAGGCAGCGTAATTGAAAAGTAGAGGTCTCCGTCTCGGGTCACATAACTGTATACGGTACTTTGTACCGCTTCACCGATACAGCCCGCGTCTTGCCCGGTGGCAATATATAACGCAGCGAGTCCATTGGCCGGATGTGCCGCATTACTGGTGGAACCTGCTATGTAAGAGCTCATGAGGCTGAGCTGGTTTCCATAGGCCATTTGCTCTGGAGTCGCGCGCATCAAACTACTGAGCACCGCTTTTGGAATAGTGATTTCCGCTGTCACTCGACGCCCTCTTCCTCCCAGTGAGTTCAAAGAAGAGGGCTTCTTCTCAGTCTCGAAATTACTTGAAAGCATATAGTGACGCAGTTGGGGGTATTGCTGCCGAATCCACTCACAGGCGACATAAGTAGCTCGTCCTGTCATATTCTGTCCCGCGGCGTCGCCCGTTGTGAAGTTAAAGCGAGTATTTACAAAGTTGTGAAACACATACTGCTCTATCTCAACAAGCTTCCCAACAGATGTCGTTGATTCAGCCTGTTGCTTGATAGCTTCGAAGTTTTCTCTTAACCAATTCGAAAAATCACGGGCTTCCCGGCTGTTTTTAAATACAAACGCAGGGGCTCGCTGCATAGCGTCACCGCATACGGTGGTCATAACTCCGCCGCTTTCGCGAATCAGCCTCATGCCTCTGTTATAACTGGCAATGAGAGTGCCCTCTATAGTCGCGAGCGGAACGTAAAACTCACCCTGAGCGTGCTCACCGTTGACTAACAAGGGACCGGCTACACCAATAGGCACCTGAGCAACCCCAAAAAAGTGTTCGCAATTTCCGTCCATATCCGAAGGATCAAAATTGTACCCCTTGGTATAGTTCAAACGGGAACCCGTTATCGTCTCCAGAAATTGTTGCCTTTGCTTTACGATCTCATCACTGTAGTCATTTTCGCTATCGCGTGGAATCTTACTGTCCATAGCTCATCGTCCAAATCAAGGTGAGTTGTGGTGTCATGGGTTTGCGGTGTTAAAACGGGAGCTCATTGCAATTGCCAATGATCTCTTCACCAGCGAACACAGAAGCAATAAATTGTGAGGACTCTTCTGTAGAGCCATTCACGATGCTGCCATGGGTCGCCGATGGATAAAAGTGCGCTCTTACCCTCGACCCTGCAACACATGCGCTGGTTACCAGCGCTTGCTGCATACGCGGTGGGGTATTGATATCCTTCCCACCAATACCAAAGAAAGCGGGCGCCGACAATTTGAGCGTCGGATATTCCATTCGCCTGAATGCTTCGGTTAAAACCTTCTCTGGCGACTTCTTGAAAGCCTTGTTGTATGTCACCAGTTCTCGCTTAACCAATTTCTTCATATCAACATAGCACGTGTCAGTGACTGCCATAGCAACTGGCAACACATCAGCGGACACGTAGTCCTCCAGCACAAATTCAGGATCTATCAGGCCAAGCATTGATAATGCTAAGAAGTTGTATCCTAACCTGGGGTCCACTGCATCTTTTGGGCGCGTTTCCTGGATTGCGGCAATGCCCTCAGCGCTAAAATAGGGGGCTCCGGTGGCAACGAGGCCCTGAATATCTAGCTCTGGAGCGTATTCTGGAGCATGGCCCACTGTTGCAATCGCTGCAGCAGCGCCCTGTGACTGTCCAATCATTACAATAGTATTCGATACCGGGAAAGCAGCGCTCTGCACTGCCCGGATAATATCGAGATTGCTATAAGCTGCGGGTCTGGTAGCAAGATAAGGATGCGTTCCCTGTGTTCCAAGCCCCTGATAATCCGAGGCGACAACTGCATAACCGTTTGCCAGCCAATGATTCAAATAAGTCTCATCTCGTTGCTGCCTGCCATTGTAGGAAGGTGAACAGATGTCGGCGATACCCACCGTACCGTGTGCCCATCCGAGCAGCGGCCACCCTCCTTCCGGAGGTGTTCCCCGTGGGATGAACAGCGCACCGGACACAGCGACGATATCTTCCGCAAACAGGCCCTCTGTTGAGGTATACAGCAATCTGATATTGTCGGCGGCCCGATTCAAAGACTGATGTTCGTCAAGTGTCTCGTGGCGAATAAGAACACCGGGCGACGTTGAGGACAGCTCATCAACTCGGTAGAACTCTCCCAAATAGCTATCACCTAGCGCTGATGCACGTAGCGTTTTTTCATCGCCTCCGAAAACCAGAGAACTGACAACAGCAAGAGAGAAGCCTGCACCAAAGAACAATTTATCTAATTTAAACGTCATCATATACGGCATCATTCACAGGCTGTAATTGTCGCGGCGCCAGATAAATGCGTCACACACTGACGTCTGCTCGTCTGGAGAGAGCACCGCCTAGTCACTTTTCTGGAAGGGCAGGAAAGAATCAGCCCGGGATATGATCCCCGGGCTCTCGGCTTTGTCTAAAAGCTGTAACGTACTTGTAATTCGTAGCTTCTTGGAGCATCAATGTGTTGAAAATAGGTTTCACTGAAACCCTGCGAAGCCAATGGAACGTCGTTGCCCCAAGTACTGGTTTTCTCGTCGGTAAGGTTTTTACCCAGTACAGCTATACTCCATACATCGTCAATATTAGCTAAAGCTATTCGTGCATTAACCTTGGTGTAGGAACCCTGCGCCACAGCAGGGTCGAGATCGTTAGCAACCTCATAACTATCAGAGTACATGAGATCGATACTGGCTCGAAGCGCCAGGCTATCGCCTAACTGAGTCGCATAATCTAGCGCCGTATGAGCAGACCAATCCGGTGAGAACTGCAGTGGCTTGCCCGACAGATTTTGAGTACACCCAGCGCGGGTGCCACCATCGGCTATAAATACTTGCACTTGAGGCTCGTTACAAGCGGCATCCCCAAAATTTGCATACTCGGCATTAAGGTATGCGACGCTCGCTACGAAGGTGAAGCTTTCCGTTATGGCGATGGACCCATCGAGTTCAACGCCCTGCACTTCCGACTCAGCCGCATTACCCACAATAAATCCGGCATTACCATCGAAGGCGCTAACTTGAAGGTCTTCAAATTCACTGTAGAAAGCCGCTACATTCATTCGCGCACGCCCATCCAGCATTGTCATTTTGGCGCCGATTTCGTAGGTCACAACAGTTTCGTCTTCATACTCCTGTGCGTCAATAAGACCTCGGCCGTTGGCTTCATCAAATCCACCCGCTTTGTAACCATTTCCAACTTTGAAATAGGTCATGACATCATCTGTAGCGTCCCACTGAAGGGTGACGTCACCTGTAACGTGATCTTCACTGCGCTTATTATCAAAATCGGGATATGAGGTACATATATAAGCGACCCCGCTACACACAGTCGCGCCTTGCGAGTTCATGAAGTGGTCGGTCGAGAAATTTAATACCGCATCGTAAATGCCGGCGAGTCCAATATTCGAAGTTTCGGTAAACGGGTCTGTGACGAAAGCGTCTTTCGTCATTTCCTTTTCGTCATCGGAATAGCGTAGGCCTCCAATCAAGCGAAAACTGTCACCAAGATTCCAGGTAAGCTGTGTAAAGGCAGACCAGGTCGAACTGTCCTGATCAAATTGTCCAAGACCACTTGCATCAAGACTACCTGTTCCGATGCCCGCGGCAGACAAAATAGCGTCAGTGTAGCGATCATGTGAGAGCTCTTCGTCCTGATAGTACAGCCCGGCAAGATACTCGAAGGTTTCGCCGGTAGGAGAAGAAAGCAGGAACTCTTGCGTGAACTGTTTATGAGTCTCATCACGACCGCGGCCGAGAAACTCCAGCGGCCCGTAGTCGGAATCCAGGTAGTTATCAAATTGATAGTCGACATACCCGGTAACAGATTTAATGGAGTGATCGCCGAACATATATTCTACGGTCAGAGTAAAGATATCCCAGTCGCTATCGTGATAATTAGTATCGGGTCGAATGCCGCCGATATTTTTAGCCGATTTATCATAGCCGAATCCAGCTTGAAAATCGGGATCGGCGACTTGATACCTTTGAGTTGCAAAATCAGTAGCAATTGATACCAGGTCCTGACGTCCCTCTGACTCACTCTTGCCGTTTTCGTACTTTAAAAGGACGTCTAACGAATCAGTGGGGGCCCAGCCTAAAACCAGACGACCGACCGTATCTTCCATTGTTCTTTCTGTGTCTCCGGTGAATGAATTATCCATGTAGCCATCGCTTTCTTCCCGTTTGACGACTAGGCGAGCACCAAAAGTGTCCGTGATAGGGCCAGACAGCGTCAGCGTGGTGCTCCAACCATCGAACTCAGGCTCTAGACTACCTTCTATTAAACCCTCGAATTCGTCTCCAGGACGCCTGGTTGTGATATTAATTGCCCCGGCGACCGTATTTTTCCCGAAAAGGGTACTCTGCGGCCCCTTTAAGACCTCAACGCGTTCTACATCCAAAAATGCAGTTCGAGAAGCCTGCCCCCGGCCAAAATAAATCCCGTCGACAAAAGTACCGACAGATTGTTCAAAGCCATAGTTAATGCCAGAGCCAACACCTCGAATAAACACCTGGTCCCCTGCTCCGCCCTCGGCGATGTGCACATTCGGCATATAGACAGCGAGGTCCTCAAGAGACTGAATGTCCTGCTGACTGATTTTATCCCCACTCATCATCGAAATGGCGATAGGCACGTCCTGCATACTCTCCGTTCGCTTGGTCGCAGTCACGATCACCTCTTCAAGCATCGGTTGCGCTGCGGCTTCCATAGAAGCGACAATTGCTAGCGCTATTGCTGTGTTTGAAAGGTATCCGACTCTGAAATTTCGCATAAGCAAACTTCCCTGTATTGGTTATTATTGATTATGTAGACTAAACGATGGTTGCCAATTGAGAGCGTAACAAATCTAAAGGGCCTACGAAATAGCCGTAGAGACCGAAAACACTGGTCATAACAACCTGAGAGCCCCAAGGGACAATGGAAATAGAGACTATCCCTGCCATTTACGTCAAGGCCATCGTAACCTCTCTGCAACTTCGTGGATGGGACCGAGAGACTTTACTGCTGAAACTAGGCGTCTCGGATGAAATCCTCGATGCTGAAAAGGCTCGCATCGCGCGCTCCAGCTACCTGAGTTTCACTGGATACCTTGCATTAAAGCTTCAGGATGAAAGCTTTGGACTTCTGGCGACGCCGCTGAAGCCAGGGACATTCGCTATGCTGTGCCATTCCTGCATCAACTGTGACTCGCTAGAGCACTTTCTAAGGCGCATGATTAAACACTTGGCACTGGTTAACAACGACGCCAGCTTTCAACTTAATCGAGATGCGGAGTACGCGACGCTCACGCTAGAGACAAATGCCGACAGGGTTTATGAAAAGGATGTATTCGTCATGCTGGCATTGGCAATTACTCACCGGTTAATGAGCTGGGCCGCTGATTGCGCTTTTCCGCTGACGGAGGTAAATCTGTGCCGGCAACGGCCTCACTATGCCAGCGACTACAACCTGCTTTTCAACACTAATATTTGTTTTGACCAACCACACAATCAAATACGCTTTTCCGCCAACAACCTGGAGCGGAAAATCCCGCGCAATGATCATGATTTGCGCCGGTTCCTGCAAAATGCAGCGATTACGTTGATGTCAAAGCCAGCATCGTCCAACAACCTGACTTCTAATGTAAGAAATGTGTTGAAAGGGAAAGCAACCAAGGGTTTCCCTACGCTGGCCGAGGTTTCCAAAACATTGGGTTACGCCCCTACCACCCTCAAGCGAAGACTGATCGCCGAAGGCAGTACTTATCAAAGCATCAAGAATGCCGTCCGTCGAGACTCTGCAATTTATCATCTTGCGGAGGGAGAAATGAGCATCGATGACATCGCGTTGGCAGCAGGGTTCGCCGACCCTCCTTCTTTTTTCAGGGCTTTTAAACGCTGGACAGGCACCAGCCCTAGAGCCTACATGCGATAGAGACGCTGACTCGCCTGCATATCAAAGCGGCACCATCGCAAAACTGATCAAGAGCCAGACTGACGAATCGTACGTCGGCCAACAGCAACAGCGCCCGGGCGAACTCCCGGCTGCGGTGCCAGCACGAATAGATCGCCATTACGACCCAATAGCTGTTGCGGAACTCCACAGTCCGCAGCCAAACTCGCATGCGCCGCAAGATGATGAGGCTCCCCATGCACGGGAATAGCGATGCGAGGTGCTACCCATTCGTACATATCTTTCAGATCATCTCTCCCCGGATGACCTGAAGTATGAATCAAAGGTCCATGCTCGGTTTGCTCAACTATTTTGACGTCTTTCGACACAAGCGCCTGTCGAACGCGCTCAATTGCCAGTTCATTACCAGGAATGTCACGGGAGCTAAAAACAACGGTGTCACCCGCTTCGAGCTCTAAATCAGGATGATTCCCCGCTGCGATTCTAGTGAGCGCCGCACGCGCGTCGCCCTGACTGCCTGTCGCAATGATCATGACCTCTTCTGGCGGCAAATATCCTATATGGGTTGGATCAATGAACGTCAGGTCCCTGTCCCAAAAACCCGTTTCAAGGGCCGCCTGGTAGTTATTAACCAATGATCTACCAAACAGGGCAAGATAACGCCCGTTGTCGGCTGCCGCCCTGGCAAGAGTTTGCATCCTTGCAATGTTGCTGCCAAAGCAGGTTGCCACTACACGTCCCTTAGCGTCGCTAACTACCTGGTTAATACCAGCTACCACGTCGCCCTCACTGGGCGATCGCCCCTCAACGGTTGCACAGGTCGAATCGCCGACCAGTGCGTCAAGCTTCAGCGCCGCTAAAGACCTGAAAGCCTCCTCGTCGTAGCTAGGTCCGACCTGTGGATCAGCATCCCATTTCCAATCCCCGGTATGCAGCACTCGCCCCGCGGACGTCTCAATCAACAGGCACTGGGCCTCAGGCGTCGAATGAGTAATACCGATCCATCGCAAGTCAAAGCAGCCCAGGCGGTGAGATGCTCCAGTGGGTAGTACATGCAACGGAACCTTGCTCAGCAGTCCTGCCTCAGCCAGCTTGCGCCTTAGGATAACCGCAGTAAACGACGTGCAGTAAACCGGGCACTGAAGTTCCGCCCAGAGGTAAGCCACCGCACCGACATGATCCTCATGGGCGTGGGTAATCACCATCCCCACCAAAGACTCGCGACGAGCACTGATGAACCCTGGGTCCGGGGTAATGACAGCTTCAGCGCCAGGCTCTCTGTCAAAACCAATCCCACAGTCAACAATAAGCCACTGGCCATCGTGGCCGTACAGGTTCAGGTTTGACCCAATTTCGCCGCAACCACCGAGCGGCACGAACCAGAGGTCTGCGATGCTGGGGGATAACAGCTCGTGGTTGATCGGTAGGATTTCAGTCGGTCTATTCATCGGCGAATAGTACGTTGCTAGCATCGACATAGCGACTATCGCCGTCTGGACAAAGCCTGGTCTCGTAAAACTGAAGCTGAATTGCCAACGTATCGACGTAGTCGACTTACTGAATTTCTAAAATGCCCCAGCCATCTCCTCCACGCCTCACACAGGCCGGCAACATCATCCATACGTTGCCTGACTGCCCGGGTATCTACCGCTTCCTTGATCGGAATGGCTGCGCTCTTTACATCGGCAAAAGCATTAATATCCGGAGCCGTGTGAAAACTCACCTGGCCGAGGCCCGCGGTCTATCGCGTAAACACAGGATGCTCAGTGAAACAAAATGTATCGATGTGCGACCCACCGCGGGAGAAATCGGCGCACTGCTGCTTGAGAATGATGCGATCAAAAAACAGGCACCAGCCTTCAATCGTCGACAGCGAAGTATTAAAAAAATGTGGTCATATGCCCTCACCAGCGGCCGAGGTGAGTTTTGTGTGCCAACGCTTCAATCGTATTCAATGCACAAACCGGAAATTTTGGCGAGTTATGGCGCCTATACGAGCCCGTCGCGTGCCAAAAAAGCTCTTGAGCAAGCAACGCGTGACCACGGCCTGTGCCCGCGCATTCTTGGGCTCGAGGCAGGCAAAGGGCCCTGCTTTAACTTTCAGATTGGGCGCTGCAGAGGAGCCTGTGCTGACTTTGAGAGCGCTGAATCGCATAATCGGCGGTTAAAGGCCGCACTCCGATTTAAAGGGTTCAGTGCCTGGCCCGTCGCAAGTCCGGTGCTGCTACATGAAGTTGCGAGTGATCCCACCCTTCAGCCCGCTCAAGAATGGCATTTGCTGCACAACTGGGCCTACCTTGGAACCTTTGACACCCTTGAGCTCGCCCGCTCGGCAAAGCTGCTACCAGGCTTTATGTTTGATAAGGATACCTACCACATCCTGCGTAGAGCGCTTAAACATCACCCTGGCCCTATCCTGCGCGCTGATACGCTGGAGACCATTGAGTGGCTCGAGCCGCTGACTACACGATGAGCGTTTCTGTTGTCTGGCTCAAGCGCGATCTTAGGCTGAATGATCACCAGCCACTGTTAAGGGCGCTCAGCAGCGGACTCCCCGTATTCATTTTTTATTGCTTTGAGCCGATGTTACTCAACGACCCTCGTTATTCTGAGCGACATTGGCGTTTCGTCAGCCAGTCATTACAAGACATGAACCGTCAACTCCGCCAAAATAGATTTCGCGTCCTGGTTTTCCAGAGCGATGCGTTGCCGTTGTTCAAACTCATTCACGCTGAGTCCCCCATTTCTGCCGTTTACAGTCATGAGGAAACCGGGGTCGATTCCACCTTTGGTCGAGATCGCAGCATCGCGAGCTGGTTGAACAACGAAGGCATTGCCTGGCATGAATCACCGACTAACGGGGTCCAACGGGGCCGCACCGATCGCAAAGGCTGGAATCGCCGCTGGAGCGAAGTCATGAAAATGCCCCAGGACCAGCCGGTTTGGGACGCCGTGTGTGCACCGCCTCCATTAGCGGGCGGCGCTTTGGGCGAGGCTCTACTGCGCTCGCCGCCCGAGCAATGGCTGCGGCCGGTGCAAGACCTGCAGCAGGGAGGTGAGACAGCTGCGACCCAAGTTCTTGACAGTTTTCTTACAGAGCGAGGCGCCCACTATGAACGTCATATTTCTAAACCGGACAAAAGCCAGCTTCACTGCTCACGGCTTTCTCCACACCTCGCCTGGGGAAACATCTCAATAAGGCAGGTCTCCCAGGCACTGGAGGCACGCAGGCCCTATGCTGGCTGGGAGCGTTCAATGAACGCATTCGAGTCACGACTACATTGGCACTGTCACTTTATCCAGAAATTTGAAATGGAATGCTCCATGGAATGGCGAGATCTCAATCGCGGCTACCTTGACGTGGAACGCAGTTACGATCCCGCTGCGCAGTTAGCGTGGCGTGAAGGGCGAACAGGTTACCCCTTAATAGATGCAGCCATGCGTTGTTTACAGGCAACCGGCTATGTCAATTTTAGATGCCGGGCCATGCTGGTCAGTTTCTTCTGCCATCTTCTGTGGCAACCCTGGCATGACGCCGCAGTGCATTTAGCCAGTCTGTTTCTGGATTTCGAACCGGGGATTCATTACCCACAATTACAAATGCAGGCGGGTGTCACCGGCATCAATACGGTGCGAATTTACAATCCCATTAAGCAAGCACTAGATCATGACCCCAAGGGCCACTTTATCAGGCAGTGGGTTCCTGAGTTGCGCACGATGCCTGAGCACCTTATTCACCAGCCATGGAACGCCAACCCCATGGAGCGAATGCTACTTTCCTGCGATTACCCTGAACCCATCATAGATTGCACCAGCAGCTATCGTCGCGCCAGGGAGATCCTTTGGGATCTGCAACACAGCAACACTGTTCAGCAAGAAACTGAGCGAATCCTGACCCGACATGTAGAGCGACGATCATCCGGCAAGCGCAATGCACGTCAATGGCGCAGTCGATGAGCGACTCATTTAGGTAGCCATTACTCAGGCCAAGGCTTCGTCTTCAGTCGCCTCCAGTCTTTCGCCTAGCAATCACTCCTGGGGCCCTGCTGCCACAATAAATTTTTACGATCGTTTCTTTCAGCTTCCACTCTTGCTAAGTTGGCAGTCGTAACCTCGACATAAATCAACTCACAAGGACTAGCCATGCTCACTATTCACCACCTGCGGGTCGGCCGCTCTCTATTCACTGTCTGGCTACTCGAAGAACTCGAACTCGAGTACAAACTCATCGAATACAACAGGCACCCGGAAACCATGCGAGCGCCACCAGAGTTAAAAGCAGTGCATCCGCTGGGTAAATCGCCAGTCATCGATGATGATGGACTGATTTTGTCAGAATCTGGTGCCATTGCGACCTACTTACTGGAAAAGCACGACACCGAGAACCGGCTATCTCCCCCTCGCTCGGACCTCAACACCTGGGCCGAATACATCCAGTGGCTGCACTATGCGGAAGGTTCGGTATTCACTCCCTTAATGATGAAGCTGCTGTCGATGCGTGCAGGTGGTACGGTGGAATTACTGGATATGTTCGCAGATCCTGAAGTGGAGCTGCACTTTTCGCATATCGCCAGTAAACTGGGCGACAGCGACTACATTTTAGGATCCGATTTATCCGGTGCTGATTTCGGCATTGGCTATATGGTTAACATGGCACACATGCTTGGCTTGCTTGAGCCATTCCCGTCACTTGTCGCCTATGTCGAACGCCTGCGAACCCGCCCCGCTTTCCTGCGTGCGATTGATCGAGCCGTTGAATGACAATATTTATGTGCATTGCGTTGTGCAAGCCTCAGCGGTCATAGAATAAAAACTCGGAGTACTACAGTTGTCTGATAGCAATAGAAATCATTACGACAAACCCAAAGCGGCTTACTACGCACTAGGGATGTTGACCCTGGTCTACGCCTTTAACTTCATTGACAGGCAATTACTGGCCATTTTACAAGAGTCAATCAAGGCCGACCTGAGCCTGTCAGACAGCCAATTGGGACTGCTAACCGGGTTTGCCTTCGCGATATTCTACGTGACTGCTGGGATCCCGATTGCGCGCTGGGCAGACCATGCCAATCGCCGCAACATCGTGGCAGGCAGCCTCTTTATCTGGAGCTTCATGACAGCCCTTAGCGGCATGGTACAAAACTACACGCAGCTGGTGTTGGCGCGCATTGGCGTTGGCATCGGTGAGGCCGGCGGCAGCCCTCCCTCACATTCAATGATTTCTGACATCTTCCCCCCGAACCGACGGGCGACGGCCCTGGGGTTTTATTCCACCGGTGTTAGTTTTGGCATCTTGTTTGGTTTTCTATTCGGCGGCTGGTTAAACGAGTACTTCGGCTGGCGCACAGCATTTCTTGTCGTCGGCATACCCGGTGTATTTCTCTCCGGGCTCATTATGCTGACTTTACGCGAACCCACTCGCGGTTTGATCGAACAGAAAACGGTGACAGCAGAGTCCGTGCCGCTAAAGAAAGTGATACAAACCCTTTGGGAATCCCGAACATTCCGTCATCTGTCGCTCGCCGCCTCGCTGAATGCATTTTCAGGTTACAGCACTGCCAGTTGGACCGCCTCCTTCATGATTCGCAGCCACGAAATGTCTACTGGTGAGCTGGGCACCTGGCTTGCGATCATTATCGGTTTATGCGGCGCAATAGGCGTTTTCTTTGGAGGCATGGCCGCAGATTGGCTATCGCCTCGGGATAAGCGCTGGTATATGTGGCTGCCTGCGATTTCGGGCTTTATTGCGGTTCCGTTTATGGTTGCTGTGTATCTTGCGGACACCCCCTATGTCGCTCTGAGCATGATGTTGATACCGGGACTGCTCCACCAAGTCTATCTGGGCAACACTCTAGCCACGACTCACAATCTCGTTGGCCTGAAAATGCGCGCGACCTCATCTGCGATTCTGTTTTTTATTCTCAATATTATTGGCCTCGGTTGTGGGCCATTTCTTGTTGGAGTACTCAGCGATCAGCTAAGTGCCAGTCACGGAGCTGACTCACTGCGTTTGGCCATGCTTTATTTATTGCCGGCGGTGATGTTTTGGTCTGCCTGCCATTTCTACTTTGCGTCCAAGCACCTGCGCAAAGACCTGGAGGCAGCACCCGCCTAAAAATTGCTCGGACTAGCCCATGCCCAAGTGAGCTATACGCACGCGTTCAGGAGAGTATGAGTGAACACCGGCACTATGAGTACTTGGAGCTAGTACATGGAGCCGGATTGCGGATGCAAGCGGCTTGATTGAATCGAGCTGAAGGCCATCCCGTGTGGCGATCGTCTCTCGCCACACGGGATGAAGGAACTCCCGTGGATGTTACTCGAACGAGTAGCGAACAGTGAGACCGTAGGTGCGAGGAGTATTCGGATAACCGCTATAGCTTCCCGCTTGAGCCACTGAGGGGAAGGCTGACTGCAAGTATTCGTCCTCATTAAGGTTGCGACCCCAGAGGTTCATTTCCCAACCGTTTGCAAAGTACAGTCCAAGACTAGCGTTGACCATGTTAATTTCGCGCGATGCGATGTCCTTGGGTACGTTGTCAACGACCTGCACCTCATCTTCATAAACATGCTCAACACGCACGTAGCCATCTGCGAGTGAACCGGCCTGGAAGTTATAGGTCACTGATGTATTGGTGGATAGTTCGGGGATACCAGCAGGTGTCTCACCAGACAAGTCGGTAGGCCCATCAACACCCAGGGCTCCCTCAAACTCATCATATTTTGGATCCAGATAAGTAGCCGCAAACGACACGCGAAGGTCGTTAATGGGATACCAGTTCATGTCAAACTCAACGCCTTCAACGGACTGCTTGCCAGCATTAGCCAGGTTGAAGCCGGTGCCTGAAAACACATTTGATTGAAAGTCGTCAATTTCTTGAGAGAAGATAGCCATGTTGTAACTAATGGTTTCGTACTGCGCTTTCAGACCAATTTCATAGACGATGGATTCCTCTGGGCTAGCAAAACGAGTGCCCGGCGCCAAGTTCGGCACCACAAGGCCTGCTGCGTCCAGGGCAGGAATGTCTTCTGCAAGCGGCTTACTATCGCGAGAGAGGTTCCATGAAGATGCTTTGAAACCAGTACTCACTCCCGCATACACGTTCATGCTGTCAGTAACGTCCCAAGCAAGTCTAACCGTATAGGTGGTGTCATCGTCCTTGCTACTCCCGTCTTCAACAGCATTGGGATAATTGACGACAGGGGGCAGAAACTGAAAGGCTTGCGCATCTGCGGCCAACGTTGGCGGCAAGTAAAGACCAAGTGGAATCGAAGAAAATACGTCATTGTTGGTGAAATCGATCTTCACGTCTTTTTCGACTTCTGTATAGTTTACACCTAAGGTGAGTGTCCAGTTATCCGCGAATGCAAAATCACCCTGGGCGAATACCGAAATCGTGTCGTCGTCCTGTGTCGATTTCTCGGATGGGAAACCAGTACCCTCAGCAAAAAATGATCCGGGTGCAAATCCCAGAACGGGGCCCAATAAAGCCTCGAGGAGATTGACTGCGCCGCCACTGATGCCATTGCCGTAGTCTCTGAATTGATCGCCATAGCCAAAGGCACCGTCGATCTCCACTTCCTCGGTAAAGTAAAAAGCGCCGACCATCCAGGCCAAGCTACCATCGCCGTCTGACGTTAGGCGAAGTTCTTGAGTGAACGTATCAATGCTGGTGTCGCTAAGGTTCGCCTGCGTCGCGCTGACCAGACGTGCGCTGGTGTAGTCCACATCTCCAAATTGATTTTGTTCCAGAGTGCGATACGCAGTGATAGAAGTTAAGGTCACGTTATCAAAGTCATAGCCGAACTCGAGTGAAACACCCGATGTGTCGATTACTGTAACAGGATCAAAGTCATAGTAACCTTCATAGGCAAAAGGCTCATTGCCTACCAGGTCACCACCAATGGCCCTCACCACATCTCCCGTAGGCCCATCTACGAGGTTAGAAACGCCACAACAGATCTCATCGAGACTCTCACCATCGACAATCAACCGAAAGCCCATGCGATCTGTAGGCTCCCAGAGTAGCTGACCACGATAACTGTAGCGGTCCAGATCGTTCTCTTCAGTACCCAGTTCAATATTTTCATAGTAGCCCTCTCGTTCGTTATAACTCGCGAACAGGCTGAAGCCCAGATTGTCTGTAATGGGGCCAGTCACATCACCCTTGACTATAACTTGATCATAGTTGGCTACGGTAACCGAGGCGGAGCCGCTATAGCTTTCCAAATCCGGCTTGGCGGTTATGACGCTGATAACACCAGCTGATGCGTTCTTGCCAAACAGTGTGCTCTGCGGACCACGTAGCACTTCTATGCGCTCCAGTTTGGGCAGATCAGCCAGCGCGCTTCCAACTCGTGAGCGGTAAACGCCGTCAATAAAGACACCCACGGATGGCTCGATACCCGCATTATTGGCGCCGTTACCAAAGCCTCGGATGATGAAGTTAGTATTGGCAGAGCTTTGCAACTGTGTAACTCGCAGGCTCGGGACTAGCGTTTGTAGGTCCTTGATATCCAAAACCCCGGCCTGCTCTATTTGCTCTGAGCTGACAACGGACACAGCAATAGGGACTTCCTGCAAGGTCTGAGCTCGTTTAGAGGCAGTCACAATGACCTCCTCCAGTGCTGACTGGGCATAACTTTGACCGGCTGCAAGTGCCAGAGCCATTCCAACCGCTGGGACGAGTTTTCGTTTCGCAGACAGGGGCGTGGCGAGATATGTTGATACCATGGGGTTTTCCTGTGGGTGTGTTATGAATTATCCGGCCAGTGTCCCCTCTGCCCCCTCCCACGGTCAAGTAAATATGCCGCAAACGCAAAGCGTGTCCAGTACTTGTCGAGGGGTTATCGCGGGATGAAATTTAATACTTAAGGCCCGGCAAACGTCAAAGGCGTATGCGCAACAATGCAGGTCATATCCGACCCAGGTATGTGCCATTGCGCGGCCGGATGGGGTGCCTGTGGAGGCACAAAGAGAAAAATTGCCCGCCTTCCTGAACAGACCTACACTGGCCTGACCTGGACTAAGCTATCTTGCAACTGGCACTGATCGGCACATTAGCCTACTGGCAGGTGTTCGAGGTGCTGTAATGTAATGGATTAAGTAGACTCAGCCCTGCGCATCTAAACGAGGTCGCCTTCCATTGAAAAATCCGCTGCCGCTTGCTGCTCTTATTAGTTTGCTCACCGTGTCGACTGCGCTCTGGCTGGAGCAGCCTCACCCCTTGACACCCAACTCAGCGCCCGCCACCGAATATTCAGGCGAGCGAGCGATGTCCCTGTTAAACCACTTGCTGGCAGAAAATCTGCCTCACCCTGTGGGGTCGAAGCAAAACCGGGTAATTAAACAACGAATACAAGCCTGGCTAGACGAGCAAGGCATTGACCACCAGGAGCAACGCGCATGGGGTTGCAATGCAAAACGGCATAGCTGCGCCTATGTCGAAAACGTAATTGCAATAATCCCGGGCCAGGTAACAGGCCCCTACGTAGCCCTGATGGCTCACTACGACAGCGTGCCCCACGCGGTCGGTGCCGGTGACGACATGGCCGGGGTGGTGGCCGTTCTTGAGACCGCCAGGGCGGCGCGCGCGGTGGGCGGTTTTCGTCACCCCATCATGCTTCTCATCACCGATGGCGAGGAAACAGGCCTGCATGGCGCTGAGGCTTTTTTCAAACAGCACCCTCTTGCTGCGCAGATTGGTGTATTACTCAACCTGGAAGGCAGTGGTACTCGCGGTGCGAGCATGGTGTTGCGCACCTCGATGGCCAATGCCTGGTACATGAATTTTTTTGCTGATACCGCCGCCCAACCGATGGGTTCCAGTCTGGCCGATGAAGTTTTCAAGCGCATGCCAAACGACACGGACTTTTCCGTCTCGCTGACCGCTAAAATTCCGGGCATAGATTTCAGTTTCGCGGGCGAACGCAATCATTACCATACTCCTAACGATAATCCTGAAAACCTCGATCCACGAACAGTTCAGCATCATGGCGACAACCTATTTCCTCTCACCCTGCAACTTGCAAACGCTGACCTCTCGACACAGCACGACACCAAGGTGGCTTATCTCAATTCGTTTGGCGCTTGGCTGCAATGGCCTACTCATTGGACCCCCATTATGTATGGACTGGCAGGCGTTCTGCTGTTCTGGGCGAGCATTCGCGCAGGTGGCAGTGTTCAGCAAATATTACTCGCCTCTGTAGTGCTACCTCTGTCGACGTTGATCATCGGCGGCATGCTGGTGCATCTCTGCATGGCGCTGCTTAGTGCTATCAATGGCGTCACCGTACCGTGGCCTGCATACCTATGGCCGCAGCGACTTATCGTCTTATCGGGCACGACTCTTCCCGCCTTGCTTTGCGGCCGCTGGCTGGCTGAGCGTTTTGCGCTAGACACGCTGCTAGTGGCGGGATGGTTGGGGGTGTGGCTACTCACACTGCCCGTGTTATTGGTTATGCCAGATGCTGCGGCAATGTTAATGCCGCAACTGCTGTTGGCGGCTACCTTGCTTTCCCTGGCTAACTGCCTGGGTCGTTATCCCGCATTAAAAGCAGGACTCTTTCTTGGTACTCTGGCGGTAGCAGCGCTGTTTTTACCGACGGCACTGCTGCTGGAACAGACTCAAGGCTATGGTCTGGTTGTCACCGTGTGGCCATGGGTAGGGCTTTATGTGATTTGTTTGCTTGGCTTTTTGAGAGGTCCGGCGTTAATCGCAAGCACAAGACTGGTTGGTGCCGCATTACTCACTGGATTAGTGGCCGCCTCGGTACTGCCTGTTTACTCAGAACACCGACCCCAACATTTAAATGTGCTGTACATCCAGGATACTGATGCCAGCAAAGCAATGCTGCATATAGAAACCGAGGGACAGGTGCCGCCAGCAATGCTGGAAGCCTCGCCCTTCCAGCCCGACGCCGGGCAAGCAGTGCCCTGGTCTAGCACCCCGATTCCTTTCCTTGCCCCGGTAGCTAACGTTCATCTTCCGGCGCCAACTGTTGATGTAGTGGAAAGCCGCACCATAAAAGATGAAAGGCAGGTTCGACTGCGCTTGTCGTCTCAGCGCCATGCATGGCGCTTGCGTTTATACCTACCTGCATCGGCTGCGATAAAAAGTGCAACCGTCGATGGGGTGAAACTTTCATTGCCGTCGTACGAGCAAGAAAACAGCCCGAGTTATACTGGCCTGCTGTTTTATGGCACCCAAAACCATGATGTCATCGTGAACTTGACCCTGGCTTCGACTGAGCCGGTAACGGGTTTTCTCGTTGACTCGAGTCCGAGCCTACCAGACATCGCTAATGGCCTTATAAAAGCTAGACCCAGCGAAGCCCTGCCCGTTCACAGCGGGGACAGGTCCACGGTGTTTACCAAAGTCGCTTTTTGAAAGAGCCGCTTTTTGCACTGTACCGGGAATTTCACAGCGCAAGGCCAGGGGTGATGTTGTTAGATTGGTCTGCACAACAGTTTCACCGATGCGAGACGTGTCATTGCGCTGGAAGGAGCTATACTCTTAGTCACTGAATCCTGACATTCGAGAGGGTATACCGTGGCTGATCAGACTAAATTCAATGTCCTTATCATCGGCGGCGGCACCGCCGGCATTACCGTTGCTTCCAGCCTGGCTAAACGCCAAGGCAGTCGTAAACTCAGCATTGCTGTAGTCGAACCGCAGAATGATCACTACTATCAGCCTGCACTCACACTGGTGGGTGCAGGCGCTTACAGTCTGGATAAAACGCGCAGGCAAGAAGGCAAACTTGTGCCAAGCGGCGTTCAATGGATTAACAGCAAGGCAACGGCTTTTGATCCCGACAACAACGGTATCACCTTAGACAGCGGGGAAACCCTGGGGTACGACTACCTGGTTGTTTGCCCCGGACTCTGTCTCGATTGGGATAAAATCGAAGGCGCTGCACAGTCGCTTGGATCTAACGGAGTTTGCAGCAACTACGACCCGCGCTATACCGAGTATAGCTGGCAGTGCCTGCAAAACCTTGAGCCCGGCAGCAAAGCACTATTCACCCAAGCCCCTTTGCCCTTCAAATGTCCTGGAGCGCCGCAGAAAATGGCGTACTTGTCAGCAGATTATCTCCGCAAGAAAGGCATCGGCGCTGAATGTGATTTGCACTTTCTTACCCATGCCCCCGGGATGTTTGCCGTGCCCCTATTTGCCAAAGAGTTGGTAAAGGTGGCAGAGAGGCACAAGATCAATGTCCATTTCCAACATAACCTCGTCGCTATAGATGGCGAGAATCGCCGGGCAACCTTCGAAGTCGTTGGGGGCGAAAATTCCGGGTCGCGCCTAGACATAGAATTCGACATGCTGCACGTCACACCACCGCAGTCTCCCCCGGCTGAAATCAAGAACAGTCCGCTGGCAAATGAAGCAGGGTTCGTAGATCTCGATCAGGGCACGATGCGCCACACCCGATATGGCAACGTGTTCGGCCTCGGCGACGCCGGTTCTACACCGAACTCAAAAACAGCCGCGGCGATTCGCAAGCAATCTCCGGTCGTCGTCAAAAACCTGCTTAAAGTTATGGATGGCCGTAGTTTGGAAGATACCTACGACGGTTACGCTTCCTGCCCCTTGACCACAGCTTACGGCAAAGTCCTGATGGCAGAATTCTGCTACGGCGGCAAAGTTACCCCTACGTTCCCCCTGAATCCTGCCAAGGAGCGCTGGAGTTATTGGTGGATCAAGGCGACGGGGCTTCCAGTTTTTTACTGGCACTACATGCTCAAAGGGCGTGAGTGGTTCTTGAAACATAACGTAGACTTTGTCGATCCTACACAATAGCCCGCTTTTTATGGGTCGCCAATTTGCGCGGATCTTGCGTCGGCTTCCAATGTCGCTATATTGCTACCCGTAAGCGACTCTAGAAAAATCAGCAGGTCAGATACTTGCTCAGCCGTCAGGTTCAACGGCCTGATTCTGACATCGAGCCCGGCATGAGGTTCACCGCCATCGTTGTACCAGGCAATCACCGAGTCTAGATCAGGAAAAGAACCATCGTGCATATAGGGAGCAGTCAGCGCCACATTGCGCAGGCTTGGCACTCGGTACAACCACCTGTCTTCGCTGCGCCCAGTAGCCTCATAACGCCCAAGATCATTCGCCTTGGCAGTTTCAAAGCTGACTGTAGGTACCACGCTGACACCTGGTGCAAGGCGCACCGGCTGAGGCTTTGACTCACTTTTCATTGAGCGAGCATAGCCAATTCCGGTGTCATAGAACTGATCGTCGGTAAAGTGGGCATGGTCATCCGCAATCGTATGACAGGTGGCGCAACCCGCATTCTGGAATACCTGCCAGCCATTACGTGCAGCTTCAGGAAGGGCATGTTCATTGCCAAAATACCAGCGGTCGAAGGGGGAATCGCCGGACACTAAACCCCGTTGGTAACTGGCCAGCGCCATGCCAAGGGTTTCGACGGTCAGGCCTTGCTCGAAGGCCGTCTCAAACAACCCCTGGTAATCTTCGGCATTGGAGATAGTGCTAAGCACGAAGCCTATAGAAGGGTTAGCCATCTCGTTGTGCAGCAGCAACGGCTGCCATACTTGATTCTCCAGGCTGTGCTCGCGGCCGTCGAAGAACAACACCCGGCGATAACCTACATTATAGAGCGCAGGCGCATTGCGCTTTACGAAGCGACCCTCCAGGCCAACCGGAGTGCGCAGTTCACGCTGGGTGAACGCCTGCTCCGGCACGTGACACATCGCGCATGAGAGAGTGCCGTTAAACGACAAACGGCGATCAAAAAACAACTTACGTCCGAGCGCGATCTTCTTTTCTGAGACTGGATTTTGCTTAGGAATATCCATTACGGGCAATCCCAGAGGTGGACTCTCAATCTGCTCCAGCAGCGGTGCTGGCTCGCCAATAACAAAGGACAAGCTCTCGGACGGGATTGGGTGATCAGGCCCAGCATTTACGATGTTCACGGCAAGTGCCAGAAGCAATGCAGCATGCCGCCATCCTCTCGAAGCGGCTGCTAACTTTCGCTTGGAATAATCGAGGATTTCGACTAAGTTTACTGCAAAGTTCATAATAAGCTGAGGCTCGTCATGCGAATTACACTGCTCCTTGTACTCTTGTTTTCTATGTCGGCAATTGCCGATGAAACCTGCATGTCACCCTACATGGCCAAGATAGAAGGTCAGGAGGACTTCGTCTACGTTTGGACACTTGGCCTGGAAGGGGTAGGTGACGAACAAGACAAGTTGGTGACGGTCGACGTCAACCCCGATTCCGACGGTTACGGCAAGGTTGTCCATTCAATTTCCGTTGGCGGGCGCAACGAGGCCCATCATACAGGCCTTACCGATGACCGCCGTTTCCTGTGGGCCTCTGGTCTGGATACTAACCATATATTCATTTTCGATGTACATACCGATCCAGCCAAGCCCACCTTGCACAAGACCATTACCGATTTTGTGGCAAAAAGCGGCGGAGTGGTCGGTCCCCATACCAACTACGCTCTACCCGGGCGCATGATGATTAGCGGTCTGTCCAACAATCGCGACCATGGCGGACGCACCGCAATGGTGGAATACACCAATGCAGGCGACTTCGTCAAGACTTACTGGATGCCTACTGACGATAACCTGCAGGGGGCAGTCAAGTCCGGCCAGTATGCGGACGGCTTCGGCTACGATGTTCGTGTGCTGCCCCGCCGCAACGCTATGGTGACCTCCTCCTTCACTGGCTGGAACAACTATATGATGAATCTGGGCACTATGATGGCAGACCCGGAGGCTATGAAAGCTTTCGGCAACACCGTTGTAATCTGGGATATGCATGCCCGTAAGCCGACGAAAGTGCTGGATGTGCCCGGCGCTCCCCTTGAAATCCGGTGCGCCTGGAACGAGGAAAACGATTACTGCTTCACCACTACTGCACTCACCTCCAAGGTCTGGCTGATCTACCTCGACGAACAGGGTGAGTGGCAGGCCAGCGCCGTTGGCGATATTGGCGATGCGACAAAGATTCCTCTGCCTGTGGACATCTCCATCTCCAACAATGATACCCGTCTGTGGATAAATACCTGGAACGACGGCATGACCCGACTTTATGACATCAGCGATCCATTCAACGCAAAACAGATGTGGGAGCAGCGCATTGGCGAGCAGGTCAACATGGTCTCCCAGAGTTGGGACGGCAAGCGTGTTTACTACACCTCCTCCCTATTGGCTAACTGGGACAAGACCGCGCCCGCGGGGCCCGATTTGCAATACTTGAAGGTGTATAACTTCGATGGCGAGAAGCTGGAACAAACAATGGCCATTGACTTCATTGCCGAAAAACTCGGTGCCCCGCATCAAATGCGTTTCGGTGCCCATGCGCTTTATGGAGAAAAGGTCTCGGCGCGTTGAATCCCATCCACTGGTCACTGCGCTGGTTGGCAATCGGCGCGGTGTTACTCTGTGCCAGCCTCAAGGTTTGGTCAGAAACCACTCAGGTTCTCGCGCCTGGATATGGACCCCTCAAGTTCGAGCCGCCCGCTGCTGGTAGTTACCAGCTACCCCCACTGGGGTCTGCGGCTGACGGCGCTGTTATCGACATGAATGGTGAATCGTTTCCACTGCATGATCTGACGGGAGACAAGCTGGTAGTGATGGGCTTTATTTATACTCACTGCCCGGATGTCAATGGCTGCCCCCTCGCCAGCTATGTAATGAAACAACTGCAACTGCGGCTGCTTGCTTCGACAGACCTCAAAGATCGGGTACGTCTTATTAGCTTGAGCTTCGACCCAATCCAGGACACAGCAGCAGCCATGCGAGACTACTCCATGCACTTTCGCCGCCAGGGCTTTGACTGGGAGTTTCTGACCACAAAAAATGAAAATGAACTGCAGCCTATTCTTGAGGGTTACGGCCAGTACCGTAAGATGTTCTACAACGAAGATGGCGACTACGCCGGCACCATGTCACACATACTGCGGGTCTACCTGATCGATAGGGATCGACGTATCCGCAATATCTACAGCGCAGGCTTCTTACACGTAGACACTGTGATGAACGATCTGCGCACATTGCAAATGGAACCCAATCAGTGAATCTGTTTCAAATGTTGAGCGCTTAACTGACTGGTACTTTCAAGTCCGGGGCGAAGGTGACTCGCTCACCAGTCCTTATCGTTAGCAAGCGGTTTCGGCGCCGCAACAACGGGCGTCCTCTGCGAACTCATTCAACGTTGCTATAGCCAACGGAGGCATTATGATAAAAATGGTTTTTTGCGTTAAAAGGAAACCTTCAATTTCCGAGACGGATTTCTACAACTATTGGCTCGATATGCATGGCCCTTTAGTGAGTAGCAAAGTTGAAGATCTAGGCATAAAGCGCTATGTACAGAGCCATACCAAGCGAGCAGACCTCGGCAATACCGCCTCCTCTGGGAGGGGCATGAAACAGGCGGCGTTTGATGGACTCGCAGAAATCTGGTGGGATAGTTTTGAACACCTGGAGACTGTATTAGCGACAGAGCCTGGTCAGATTGCGGGCGCAATACTCGCAGAAGATGAGGCGAGATTTATCGACATGGAGGCCTCAACGATCTTCTTCACCGAAGAGCATGAGGTGGTTGCCTCTGATTGATATTCCACGAAACACGCAGGCGTGCATTTCGTGGCAAACTATAGCCCGTGACAATAGACCTTCGATTGGAAGTTTTGATGAAACATCAGCGTAAGATTACTGCTCTCTCAGAAGAAGCTGAGTCCAGAATTATTGAAATGGCCTGGGAAGACCGAACTCCCTTTGAAGCAATACATGCAAATTATGGCTTTACCGAAGCGGAAGTCATTAAGTTCATGAGGTCATCGCTAAAGCCTTCCAGCTTTCGCTTGTGGCGCAAGAGAGTAACGAGTAAAAAAACAAAACACGTGAAGCTGCGAAGTCCGGAAGTTAGCCGTGGGTACTGCTCCACACAATACAAACCCAGGAGTAAATAGTGTCTTGGCTACCTGACGGGCTGCACTATAAATGACCTATGCTGGCCCTAAGCCCGACTGTGCTGTTTGTCGGCAGGCGTCACAATCGCACAATGCCTTCGACTTCGGATGCAGTGGAGCCCTGGGCAAATCATCCACATGAAACATGGCATAGCAAAGACAGAAGACGGCGTTAATATCGCCTACCAGGTTTCCGGACAAGGGCCAGCCTTGGTTTTGTGTCATGCCATGGCCAATGATCACAGAATGTATGACGAGCATCGTGAAGCCTTTTCTAAGTCACATAGACTAATCACTTTCGATCAGCGTGGCTCTGGCTACTCAGATCATCCTCCCTTTGATGAGGGCCCCGAGAGCTACTACACCGTCGAAAAATTCGGCGATGATCTGAAAGCAGTTGTGGATCATCTGGGTATTAACCGAGTGACTATACTTGGTTTTTCGATGGGTGCAGTGGCCGCCCTCTCCTTTTCTACAAGGTGGCCAGAACGGCTAGACCGTCTTATATTGGCGTCTGCGATGGCATCACGTTTGCCTCAAGCAATCATTGCTCGCGCACGCTTGGTCGAAACAATGCTCGATGAAAAAGGCCTGGAAGAAACCTATGACTTCTATTTTTCAGGAACGCTATTTGATGGACTAATGGCGCAGGAAAAATTGCATCATATGATTGCCCTCTTCCGAGAGAAAGCGACGCCTCAAGGTTTCAAAGGTTGCTTTCGAGTGACAATCGACCGTCCCTCGCTTGTCGACGAGTTAAAGCTTATCAGATGCCCCACGCTTATTCTGGTTGGGGAAAATGACACGCATTATCTTGTCGAGGCCGAACTACTAGAAAACACTATTTCCAATGCAAAGCGAGTTGTTATGCCCGGTGTGGGGCATCCTCTGTCCGTTCAAGATCCGAAGGCATTTGAAGCAGAGGTCATTACATTTATTTCATGATCTTTTTAGCGGTGCCGTTCCTGACAATCCCATCATCAATGCGCCTTTGGGGGCAGTCCTTCTTACTGTGCGCCTGTTGTCTCAAGTTGGACGTCAAACTCACTCATTCGCTTGACAGGCGGCAAACCCATTAGCCACAAGTAACACGTCTCTCGTCACATCACCCTGAAGAACGAGCAACTCTAATTTTTGCTTTTATCGCAGATGTGAGCTTTGCAATTCTCTTCGAAAACATCTTGGCCTCTGCTTCTGCCTCTCGCTCAATTCGCATTTCCTCGAATGCAACTCTCAGCTGCGTATCTCGTTCTATTTTTTCAGCCTCAACCTGCATAGCCAGTTCATTTCGAAAATCTTTTCGAAGCAGCACTCGTCCCAGTCGCTCCAACAAATCTGCGTCGAGTTTTTCTGGAGAAAACTGGTATTTTTTCTCAGACTCGGCCTCTAAGTTTCGAAGATAAACGTAGATCGCACGATCGGATGGACTTGCCTTAATTGTTACACCAACCTTTAGTGGTCCCTCCAGCTCAAAAACCGCGTTGCGGATATCGTATTTACTATCCAGTTCTGTCTTTCGGTGATAAGCGAGATTCATGCCATCTAAGAATTCGGTGTAGCGTTCAACCTTATCCAGGTTAGACACAAAAAAACGTTGATAATCTGAAACAAGGCACTCACATACAATGTCCATGCGCAGCGGATTTTTCGCATCGTCGTAAATAAATTCATAGCCGCTTTGCTCCATTGCCACTAAGCTTTTCCCATCAGGAGCGATGGGCAACCCAACTGGGGTAACCATATCGAGAAACTTGAGGTTTTTGACCACTTCTGCAAAGTAGGTGAGAGCTTGAAGCATTGGCTGCTTTAGACGTTCATCATAATATCGTTGCTGAGCCTCACGTTCTGCCATATGCGCAGCGTGTTCCGACTCCTTGATTTCCACTTCATTACGCAAATTATCTAATAAACTCATCGCGCTTGGTTCCCTGTGAATACGTTGAATACCCATTCAATCACCAGATCACTGGGCCGCAAATGGCAATTCGCGCCAATTGCATGATACTGCGCGCCGTTGCGGAAGAGCTTTAGGTTTAAGGAGTTCTATGAACAGTACGCGCGAAGGTCACCACGGCTTAGCGTGAAGCTGTTAATCACTATTTACACTCGCTTGTAGTAGATCTCTAGGGTACACCATGAAAATCGCTGGCATTTTTTTGCTCGCCGCCTTAGAGATGGCTGCAGGTCAATCTAGTTACCACTTTAATTAGCCGAGATAACCATATGATTAATATACTTTTTTAAATTTTATGGAAAACCTCATCTGGTACCCAGAACCCATACCGCACCTCCGACAACACCCGCCGTGACCAACTCCGGCAGATAACTACCAAATGCCAGCAAAGCAGCGGCTGTAGCGACGATTGCAATGAGGCGCTCCGCCAGACCGTACTGACGATGAGATTCAATTTGCACACCCGGCTCCATGAGGTTTCGGGTAATGCGGTATTCAATGATTCTGGCAGAAGTCATAGATGGTGCTCCAGTCGACCAAATTAACAAGGCCAATAATGGAGATGCACGCCCGCCGATACCATCTGTCGCTAAATGAACGCGATTGAAAAAGCGACAGGTAAGATTTAAGAATCGTCGGCGGCGAACGTATCGCAGTCACTCAGTCGACCGCTTTCAAAGCCGACCTTGAACCACTTCACCCGTTGAGATGAGCTCCCATGGGTAAAACTGTCCGGCACCACCTGTCGGCCGGCCTCACGTTGCAGGCGGTCGTCACCAATGGCGGTAGCCGCCGCGAGAGCTTCTTCCAGATCGCCAGGATCCAGCAGCCGCCTGTCTGCATTTGCAGCATGGCCCCATATACCGGCAAAGCAATCGGCCTGAAGCTCTTGTCGTACAGAAAGTGCATTGACAGCAGCCTTATTTTGGCCCTGTCCTGCCTTGCGCACGCTTTGACTGATACCCAGCAGAGTTTGTACGTGATGCCCGACCTCGTGAGCGATAACATAGGCTTGCGCGAAATCACCGGGCGCTGCATGGCGCTGACTCAGGTCCCTGAAAAACGAGAGATCTATGTAAAGCTGCTGATCCCCCGGACAGTAAAACGGCCCCACAGCGGCACTCGCCGAACCACAGGCGGAATTGACCGCGCCAGTGAACAAGACCAGTGTAGGCTCTTTATAGGTTTTACCCTGTAGGCGAAACAGCTGGTGCCAGGTGTCTTCAGTGTCGGCGAGCACAACGGCAACAAAATCTGCCAATTGTTGCTGTTCTTGCGTCGGTTGAAACTGCCCACCCGAAGCAGCTCCTGAACCACTGAGAGCCGGGCCCAACACGTCTACACCGAGCATACGGCCACCGAAGACCAGCAATACGCCCGCTATCAGAATAAAACGACCTGTTTTACTGCGCAGCATGGCCGGCAGAAAACGTAGTATCAATGGAGCTGCCCCTGCCGATGCGTAACCAGGGGAATCGCCGCGCCTATCATCGATGTTGTCGCTGCGCCTACCGTCCTTCCAACGCATATCCCACTCCCAATCCTTTTATTTAATCTAGCAGCCCTGTGAAAACTGGCAACAAGCGCACGATAAATATACTCTCACTGCTCTACCACTCGCTATACGGAAACAACACATGAGTATACTCATCGGTGGCAATGATGCTGGCCAAGTTACGCTAAATCCGAAATACGCTAACCGCCACGGCCTCATTGCAGGCGCCACCGGAACTGGCAAAACCGTGACCCTGCAGTGCCTGGCAGAAGGGTTTTCGGACCTGGGAGTGCCGGTGTTCCTGGCGGATGTCAAAGGTGATATTTCCGGAATGAGCCAGCCGGGCAAACCGCACCCCAAGGTAGACGAACGCGTAGCGAAAATTGGTATCGAAAACTACAACCAGCGCGCCTACCCGGTGGCCTTCTGGGACTTGTTTGGCAAGAAGGGCACCCCTGTGAGGTCCACCGTGTCAGAGATGGGTCCGCAAATGCTCTCGCGTCTGCTGGATCTGAATGAGACCCAGGAAAGCGTGATGACCCTGGTGTTCGAGTTTGCCGACCAGGAAGGAGTCTTGCTGGTAGACCTTAAAGATTTGCGCACGACTCTGGAATACCTCGGAGATAACAGCGCAAACATGGGCACCGGTTATAGAGTATCGAAAGCCTCTGTGAACGCCATTTTGCGTCGCTTATTGATGCTGGAGCGCGAAGGTGGAAGGAAATTCTTCGGCGAACCGGCACTGCAGTTAGAGGACTTCATGCAGACCAGTCGCGACGGCCGTGGAATGATCAACATCCTGGCTGCAGACAAGCTCATCATGAGCCCAAGAGTTTATTCAACCTTCCTGCTGTGGTTGCTTTCTGAGCTTTTTGAAACGCTGCCAGAACTGGGCGATCCGGAGCAACCGGTATTGGTGTTCTTTTTCGATGAAGCACACCTGCTGTTCAGAGACAGTCCCAAGCACTTGTTGGAAAAAATCGAACAGGTCGTGCGCTTGATTCGTTCCAAAGGAGTAGGGGTTTATTTCGTCAGCCAAAGCCCCAGTGATATCCCCGATACCGTACTGGCTCAACTTGGCAACCGCATACAGCACGCGCTTCGCGCCTATACACCCAAAGAGCAGAAAGCCGTCAGAGTGGCAGCGCAATCTTTTCGCGCCAACCCGAAATTGGATACGGTTACCGCTATTACCGAAATGGGCGTTGGCGAGGCGCTGGTATCAACACTGCAAAAAAAGGGTATACCCTCCCCGGTTCAGCGCGTACTGGTGCGGCCGCCCCACTCCCGCATGGGCAAAGCAACAGTAGCCGAACGCAAGGCCATCTTAGATCGTGACCCCAATATGCGACGTTACGGAGAGGCCTACGACCCCCGTTCAGCGCACGAGGTATTGTCTGAACGCACACAGGCTCGCTTGAAGCAGCAGCAAGACTTTGAATCGGCCGAACGCACGACCAAAGCAAAAAGTAAAAAAAGCAGTGGCAGTTCGCGCCAAAGTGTTGGCGAAGCGTTTATGAAAAGCGTTGCCCGCAGTCTTGGGTCCGCCACTGGAAGGGAACTCTTGAGAGGGATTTTAGGATCATTGCTTAAATAGACTCACCGTCGTTGTCAAAAGCTTTGCGCTTCGGTGACATGATTTTGTCCAGATACAGCGCGTTGGTGCGCAGCAAAAGAAGCAGTAATGCTGTTAGCCTGCGCGATTATTATCGCGACGCTGTCCAGGCTGGACTCACCGCTCACGGGAACACTACAAACACTGTAGGGACGGCAACAACATGCTTAACATTATTTTCGGCGCAGTTCTCACTGCCCTACTCGGCACTGCTCTAGCAGCAACAGCGCAAACGGCTGTTCCGGCAGAGCCCCACTTACAAGCAGCCCAGACGGAGTCGGACAGAGCCAACGCCCTTTTCGACGAGATTTTTGACCGTAAGGTGGCCCGCGATCCAGTTTATCAAACGTATCTTGGCCTTAAGACTAACTACGGCAAATGGTCCGATCTCTCGGAGGCCGGGCAAGCAGCCAACCTCGCTCACAGGCAAGCCGATCTGAAATTGTTGCAAGACATCGATACTGAGCAACTAAAAGCAGAAACGCTGGTGAGTTACAACTTACTGGAACAGAAACTGCTGGAAGAAATTGAGGACTACAAGTGGCGCCACCACAACTACCCTGTTAATCAAATGTTTGGTGAGCATGCGAGGATTCCGGCATTTCTCATTAACCAACACACGATCAGCAACGTTAGCGAGGCTGAGGCCTACATTTCTCGCCTAAACGGCGTGCATCAACGTTTGCAACAAGTGATTGATCAACTGACTATCCGGGAAAAGGAAGGCGTTATTGCTCCGAGCTTTGTGCTGCCACACGTATTGCGTGACTCAAGCAACCTTTTAGTAGGTGCCCCCTTCGACGGTGGCGAACCCAGTACCCTGATGATTGATTTCAGTTCGAAAGTGGCCAAACTCGATATACCGGCCCTAGAAAAAGCCAGGCTCAACGAAGAAGCTCGACTCGCCCTTTTAAACAGCTTCCAACCTGGATACCAGGGTTTGATCAGCTACCTTGAATCATTGCAGAGCAAGACTACCGCCGACGCGGGTGTATGGAAGCTTCCCGCGGGCGAGGATTACTACAACATACGATTGAATCGCGTGACTACTACCGATTTTTCCGCAGAAAAAATTCACCAAATCGGCCTCACCGAAGTCGCTAGAATCCGCGATGAAATGCGAGTAATTCAAGCCGAGGTTGGCTTCGAGGGCAGCCTGGGCGATTTTATGACATTCATGCGGACTGATAGCCAGTTCTACTTCGCAAACAATGATGAAGGCCGTGAGCAGTATCTGCAGCAAGCTAATGTAGTGTTAGCAGAAATAGACGAACGACTAGACGAGCTCTTTCTGGTCCGCCCTCAAGCCAGTCTTGACGTAAAAAGAGTGGAAGAGTTTCGCGAGCGTTCCGCCGGTAAAGCCTTTTACCAGCACCCAGCTGCCGACGGCTCACGACCGGGCAGATACTATGCCAACCTGTATGACATGAGCATGATGCCAAAATATCAGTTGGAGGCGCTGGCATACCATGAAGGACTGCCGGGTCACCATATGCAAATAGCGATCAAGCAAGAGCTGACAGGGCTCCCCAAGTTTCGTCGCTTTGGCGGAGTCACCGCCTACAGTGAAGGCTGGGGCTTGTATTCCGAGCTCTTACCCAAAGAAATCGGGATGTATCAAGACCCCTACTCAGACTTTGGTCGCCTGACCATGGAGCTGTGGCGTGCCGTGCGCCTGGTCGTCGACACCGGCATGCACTCCAAGAAGTGGACCCGAGAGGAATCAATCGAATTTTATACGAGCAATACGCCCAATCCGCGGATCGACGCCGTAAAAATGGTTGAGCGGCATGCGGTCATGCCCGGACAAGCCACTGCCTACAAGATCGGTATGCTCAAAATTCTCGAGAACCGCAGCAAGGCGCAGTTGGCACTGGGCGACGATTTCGATATTCGAGAGTTTCACGATGTGGTCCTGAAAAACGGTGCAGTTCCGATGAATCTGCTGGAGGCACAGGTCGATCAGTACATTGCGGAGAAAAAAAGCTCGACTCTGGAAGACGAAGCCTGATGCTTCAGGCTGATCTGTGATCTGCTGCGGACCTCTTCAGGTTCGCAGCTTCTTAGCTCCCTCTACCATTACAACCACCAGCGCACCGGCGACAAGGCCGATCAGCATGCCTGCAATGGTGGGTGTTAGCGCAGCCATAACCGGCGTTAGGTTGTGCGCGAAGTGCTCTACTGCGGCGCCCAACGGGGGAATATTGTGCAAAAGAATACCTCCCCCGACCATAAACATTGCGACGGTGCCGATGATACCCAACGCCTTCATCAACCATGGCGCAAAACTGATGAGGCCTTGGCCAAACCATCGCATGAACCGAGGCCATAAGCCTTCACCTTGCTTCTGAAAGAGATATAAACCGGCGTCATCCAACTTCACGATTCCCGCAACTAACCCATAAACCCCAACCGTCATTACAATTGCAATGCCCGCTAGCACACCTACCTGGGTTATAAATTTTGATTCAGCCACGATACCCAGCGTGAGCACAATAATTTCGGCCGAAAGTATGAAGTCTGTACGAATTGCACCCTTAATTTTCTTTTGTTCAAACGCCACCATATCGACGCTCGGGTCTGCCAACTGCTCTACCAATTCATCATGATCTGCTGCTTTTTCAGCTCCGTGGAAAAACTTATGCGCAATTTTTTCAAAACCCTCAAAACACAGATAAAGGCCGCCCGCTATTAACGCGGGAATAATCAGCCAGGGAGCAAATAACGAGGCCAGCAGCGCCACAGGTACGAGAATCAGTTTGTTGACAAACGACCCCTTGGCCACGGCCCAGACTACCGGCAACTCGCGTTCGGCCCGAACACCGGTGACTTTTTCTGCGTTTACTGCCAGATCATCGCCCAGCACGCCAGCGGTCTTCTTCGCCGCCACTTTAGTCATCAGTGCCACATCGTCCAATACCGCGGCAATGTCATCAATCAATAACAGCAGACTGCTACCAGCCATGTTTTTCTCCAACTTCAAGTGGTCGATGCAGTTTGCCTACATACATCCCAAAAAACTAGTTAGCGGATTGCAGAGCGCTTAATCACAATGCATTCAGCCCGACCCAGGTTTGACCACAGGCTTACTCCGCCTGCGAGTTGCCGGAACGTTCATTAGCGACTTGGGATAACGCGGCAGCTTACCGCTCTCCAAATAGCGATGAATAGTCTCCTGAGAGCGAATTCTGGCGACTTTTCTCTTGACCGGCAGATACGCGTTTTTTTGCTCTTGATCCAGTACTCTCGACTTGACGTTATCGTGCCATTGTTGATCGAGAATATTCTGTATTGTTTTTTGGGCGTCCTCATCAAAAATGGGTACCAACACCTCCACCCTAAAATCCAGGTTCCGTGTCATCAGGTCAGCTGAGCCAATCAAATAGCGCGGGTTACCACGATTGTAGAACACGTAGGTCCGAGGATGCTCCAGATATCGATCTACGATACTTATAGCCTGAATGTTCTCGGAAAGCCCCTTTACTCCTGCAAGGAGTGAGCACATCCCACGTACAATAAGATTGATTTTAACGCCCGCTTCACTCGCCTCGTAGAGCTTTTTCACCAGATCACGATCAACGAGGTTATTGCACTTAAGCGTCATCTCCGCGCGATAGCCTGCGCGCGCGTTGGTAATCTCCTGCTCGATCAATTCTGTAAGACCAGTACGACTACTGTGCGGAGAAACCAACAACAAACGATATTCTGGGCGCCTGTAGTTGTATTGTAGAAAGTCGAACACGTTATAGACGTCTTTGCCGACATTCTGGTCATAGGTCATCAAGGTGAAGTCAGTATAGACACGAGCGGTCTTCTCGTTGAAATTGCCAGTGCCAATATGACTGTAAAAACGCCTACCAGCCTTCTCTCTTCGCTCAATCAATACAATTTTAGAATGGACTTTGAGACCTGGAATCCCAAATATGACATTAATGCCGTTCTCTGTGAGACGCTGCGCCCAGCTAATATTGGCTTCCTCGTCAAACCGTGCAGCAAGTTCCACTACTGCCAGCACTCGCTTTCCATTATCCACGGCATTAACCAGCGCATCGATGACTCTAGAGTTTTTTGCCACGCGATAAAGGCATATTTTAATATCGGTGACATCCGGATCAATTGCGGCTGTCTTGAGCAGGTCCACGACATAGTCAAAGGGGTGGTACGGATAGTAGAGAAATACATCTTTTTGCTGAATCGCATCAAATATACTGCCTGGCTCATCCAGGCGCGGAAGGCGTATCTGGGACAACGGCTTGAACTCCAAATATTTTGGACCAACATTAGGAAAGCTCATAAAATCCTTGGAGTTATGATATCGACCTCCGGCGATAAGACTGTCGTACTTACCAAAGCCAAATCGGGCACTGACAAACTCTAACAGTCGCTCAGGCATGGTGCCGTCATAAACCATTCGCACTGCGTCTGCCTTGCGACGCTGTTTCAGGCTCTTGGTCATTTTATCGATCAAACTCTGGGAAATGCCGGTATCTATCTCAAGCTCCGCATCTCTGGAAAACTTAAAGCAATAAGCTTGCACTGCATCGACAGGGATCACCCCTCGAAACATTTGCGGCAGACAGGCTCTTATAATATTGTCCAACACGATAAATACTTTTCCACCGCGACCTTTGCGTCTGGGAATTTCGACAAAGCGCTCAAGGCGATCGGTCGGCACTTCCACCACAGCGTGGTCATATCCTTCCCCGGAACGGATATCAATAGCGAGATAAAGAGATTCGTCATTCAGTGCCGGTATTGCCAAACCCTCTCTTAACAAAATAGGTTCAAGCTCAGGTAGTACGGTTGCGGTGAAGTAATCCTGCACAAACGCTGCCTGCCCCTCGTCCAGTTGGCGCTCATTTATCAGATAAATTTTTCGCTGTGCAAGGCCACTCATGATTTGCAGATAAATACGGTCGAATTCAGCCTGCAGCGCAACCACCCCATCGAGAATGGCCGCCAGCAAATCCTTAAAGTGCTGCCTATTGGCGCCACTGGAAACTGAAATCAGCCTGCGCACTTCTGCTGCTCGAACCCGAAAAAACTCATCTGAGTTGTTGGAAAATATTCCCAGGTACCTGAGTCGTTCAATAATAGGCACCGACTCATCCGCGGCTTCCTGCAGAACACGTGCGTTGAAAGACAGCCAGCTCATTTCCCGAGGGTAAAAAAGATCGTGTTCGCGTAGGTCAGCTACGCGAGTTTTGATGGGATTGACCATGATACTCCTGTCGCCTAAAGAAAATGGGATTGCTCCATTGCAGCAACAATACTACAAAAAAATGACTAGGTAAGTGACCGGTATAAAGGTGATCGGATTAATATAAGAGAAGTCGACAAAAAAAACCCGACTCAAGAGCCGGGCAAAGTAGGGATTCAATCCTACAGGGGATTAAGGTGCGGCCGCGCAGTCAGGGGTGGCCTGCCAGCCGCGATGTTAAAAAGTCTGTTACTACGAGAGTCAGGCTTAGTGAGGGATGGTTTCCTGGTAACCTCTATCTATCAGGCTGCTGCCTGCTGAATTTCCTGTCCGTATTCTGTGGCTACCGCCTCAAAGCTGTAGTCCGCCATATCGAGCTCCCTCAAGGCCTGCATAACGTCTTCACCGCTGCTAGACTGCAGGCGTTTATGTACTGCTGTCAGCAGGCCGAAGCGGTTAACCATCTGCCAGGTACCTGTGGCTCTGGTGCGCTTACCCTTGGCATAACCCAAACACTCTTCGTAGGCATAGATCGCTCGCACTGCTGCAAACTCAGCCTTAGATTTGGCGCCATACTGCTCGGCTCGCAAATCCACTGCTCGACGATACGCTTGCTGGGCTAACTGTGGGTGCCCACGCTGGATGGCGTTTTTGGCAAATACATAGCACAACTCCGGCTCTTTGATTCTCTTTACTAACTCGTGCATATTTTTCCCCTCTATTTAATCTGCGCACTTGTGTAGTTGCGCCCGGTATGGAAAACATATTAGAGGCTGCAGTAAGCTTGCCACATGGCTGCTTACGCCAATCGCATGGCCATCTGCGACAAGGCTGATGTCAGCCGTAATTTTTATATGAAAAATCGACCGCAAGTGTCTGTTAATTATGAGTTTATTAGATTAAATTCTGGTATAGAAAGATATAAAAAAAGCCCGCCTACACAGTGTGTAACGGGCCAACAGCCGTATGTTTCGGGGCAGAAACATCGGCTAGGGGACGTGTCAGCACGTGCAGTTAGCAACGTGCTTACTAAAAAGTAGTCCCCCTTGGCTAGAATGCAAACTTTTCAGGGTAAAGAATTCCCCCACATCAGGGCTTAAGCGCGAGGATATCGGTTTTTAAGTGGGTGAGTACTCTTTCTGCTGTATTGCCAATCAGCTTCGCTTTCACACCTTTGCGCCCCACCGTGCCCATGACCACTATTTGCGCTCGCCTTCCTGCTGCCTGACTGGCAATGACTTTTTCGACCGGCCCCCGTTTTATGACGAAATTCTTTTCAGGAATCGCGAACTGTTTCGACAGGGCCCTGACATGCGGAGCCATATCCTCTTTTGCATCTTCCACGTAGCTATGTGTGTCGATAAGATCCAGGTCGTCCAGCAGAGTCGGTACTTCAACGGCGCTAATAATTTCCAGATTGGCGCTCATTGCATCTGCCAACTCAACAGCGCGACGCAATATATCGGCATTGAGTTTCTTTTTTGCGGGCAAACGACTGCCCAAATCCAGCGCGGCCATAACCGGATGGGTCCGTCGCCATTTTTTCTCCGCAACGATGACGACGGGCGCAGGACATTCCCGCAGAAGCTGCCAGTCAGTAGAGGCATGCGCAAAGCTCTCTGTCTGGCTTCCCGTCTTTACTACCATTTGATAGTTGCTCTTGGAGCACTTCTTGCTCACCCAATCGGCAACATCCTTTTCCCATAAGACCTTGAGCTTCACCTTTTGATCGTCTCTGGAAAACTTGCTGATACGGCTTCCTACTTCAGCCTCCCTTTCGGCCAGCAAGCGCTTCTTAATCACAGCCTTTTCAGCGGCTGTCACTTTCAACCGACTCAAGGGCGCATAAACAAAAGCATAAACCTCAGCATTCAAGCCCAGCTTGTTCGCCAACTCGAGTCCCCGGGGAGTCGCAATTCCATCGCCTTTGACGTCTGCGATAACCAGTAATTTACTCATGCGCTAAATCCTGTACTGACACAAACTATGGATTATAGGGGGTTGAATGTCAGAGGGAAGTGGGTCAGGTCAATAAGAATAGAAAAAATCTACGCCACCGCCTGGTAAAACACTGCCCCGGGCACCCATTGCAGGGCCGGGGACATCAAAACTCAAGATAGCCTGTGAGAGTCCCTGAAGTCTGCGGGTGCTACTCCAGTCCATCGCTTGAAGGCACGAGAAAACGTACTAGGCTCTGAAAAGCCAAGCATATAGGCGGTTTCCACGACCGATCTATTGGGGTGACTGAGGTATTTACGAGCCAGTTGCAGCCGAGTGTCCTGCAACAGATCCATAAAGCTGGTGCCTTCGTCCTTAAGCTTTCGCTGCAGCGTTCTGTTGCTAACATGCAGGGCTTGAGCAATTTGCTGCTGGTTGGGCGGCCCATCTGGCAAGTGCTCGACAATTTTATCCACAACCCCTCGCGAAATCGACTGGACCACGAAACTATCAAGGTAGGCCTGAGTTTGTTCATCGTTGACCCTCGCCAGCTCAGGGTCGCCGGTAACCAGCGGTTCCAGAATATCTGCGCGATACCAAGCCAAGCAACTGCGTGAACTTTCAAACTCCACTCTGGCCGCAAGCATCGACTCCCAGCGCCCTGCCGACTGCGGCTCAGGCCGTTCCAACTGCACCTTGACCGGTGCCAGAAAATCGCCAAGAGCAAGCGAGCACATGCGCGTCACCATACCGATAGCGTAGTCTCGGCTGGAAAAGTGAAAATTTTCTGACAATGGAATGCGACCCAAATCCAGCACCACCAGATCGGCCTCCTCCAGCAGACTTATGTCTGCTGCAGTACTAACCAGCTTGCCAAAACGTGCCAGTCGCTTGAGACCGTCATAAACTGTATCGCTGGCAAGCCATGCAAAGCCCAGACCGTGCAATGCCTGTGGTTGCATCTGCTCCCCGGCGAGCAATCCAAACGCCTCGTCATCAGATTCTTCCACGCAACGCTGCATTAGAAGGTTAAAATTATCGTGTGGAACCCGCCAGTCAGGATTTGCGATTTTTGCGACATCAATACCAACTTCGGCCATCAGTTCCATTGGATCCACTCCATGCAGCCGAAGCGCTTGAGCAACAGGTAGCAAAAATGTACCGAGGATGGAATGCTGCAAGGGTAATGCTTCGCTCATGGACTATCCCTGACGGAAAAGGCCAATATAACACCTGCCAGCCTGCAAACAGTAGCTCACATGTCGCTGCAGCGCAGGCAGCTATGATTAAAACGAGGTCGAGTGGTGGCTGATGCTAATCAAACCGCCCTTTCAGCCCTCAGGAGCGAGAGCAGAAAAGGTGGTTACGATGGTGAGTTAATTAGAGCTGTGAAAACTCTTTGTTGAGATTGTAGCGCCTGGAGGTCACGTAGGACTCCATGTTTTCTACCCTGCGCAATGCAGCGTCCAGACGCTCACGCGCGCGCTCTAGGCGCACACCGCCCGATTCGCTATAGCGAAAAACCTTGCGCGGGCGGTAGTCGTGATGACGTTCGTCGTACTCCATTTCAATCTCCGCTTCTTCATATTCAGGTTCTGTTTCATAGCCACCATCAGAGCTGCGGCGGGTGGGTTGCGGAGCTAACAAAACCCATGCGCCCAGGTAAACCCAAAGGGCCAGTGTGCCAGTAAACAAAAACCCTCCTACCCAGATCAGGCGCATTACCCAGTGGGCAATATCCCAATGGTCGGCCAGTCCAGCACACACTCCAGCCACTTTACCTTCACGGGTATTACGGTATAAGCCCATGCTCCAACCGCCCCGCTTGTTCGAGCGAAAGCGACGGCTTTCTCGCTTATAGGTATCGCGATATTTCTTGTGTTCGCCTCTACGTCTGCGTCTAGTCATAATTTACTCCTCCTCCCTGTTACTCCGACCGGGTTTTGCCCGCCAGTCGGAATGATCCGCATCCAGAAGAGACTCTAATGTCTCAATGCGGTCAGTCAATTTGTCCACCGTTTCCAGCATGTGCTCGACAGTTTCCCGATCCTCCTGGGACAAACTTCTGGAGGAGCGGCTCATACTGCGGTAATGCATGGTGATCCAGAGGGGCGCCACAATCACTATGAATAAAACGGTGGGGACGACCATAAATTGCCAGAATTCCATTAACTTATTCCTTAGGCTACGGTATCAAGTGACACCATGCTGCCATTGTTAAACCGGATTACCAAACCCTTCAGGATTGCTCAGGTTTGCCGTCCATTGAAGACTTCAATCGCGCCAGTTCGTCGCTGATTCGTTCGTTCTCTTCAAGGGCATCTATTTCAGCGGCAAGATCGGGAGGGACATCGCGACCTACATCCATGGACTCCAACTGACTTTCTAGAGTATCCATGCGCCGTTCGAAGTGTTCAAAGCGCTGGAACGCACCATCGAGGGCCTCCCTGTGCATCTGGCGCTTCACCTTGATGCGAGACTCTACCGTTTTACTGCGCATCATCAACGCTTTCTGCTTAGCTTTGGCGTCCGTCAACTTCTGTTGTAGCTGAGAGACCTCTTCATTGAGCTGCGCGATATGGTCATCCGTTGCCTTAAGTTCCGCCGCCACCGTTGCAAGCTCGTCCTCTATGGCATGCTTTTCCTGCAACGCAGCACGGGCCAGGTCCTCACGCCCTTTACTGATAGCCAGCTTCGCCTTTTCTTCCCAGCTGTCAGCTTCTTCCTGAACTTGCTCCAAACGACGGGCCGCTGTCTTACGATCTGCCAGCACGCGCGCGGAAGACGAACGGACCTCTACCAGTGTATCTTCCATCTCCTGGATGATCAGGCGAATCATCTTTTCAGGGTCTTCCGCCTGATCCAGAAGCGAATTTATGTTCGAGTTGATAATGTCTGTCATACGGGAAAATATACCCATGGTGTTTCTCCTTTTGCTCTCTTAACAGCCTTTTACCTGGGACTTTCCCTCAGGCCTGGCTATCCAGTAAATAAATTCAATCACCGCTACCACCTGCACAAAGCTCCACAGGCCGACGGCGGATCCAACAACCGCGCCAGTCAGCGCGCACAGCACACCCAGTGCGGTATAAATCAGGGATCGTTCACCCAGTTTGTTCATTGCTTTGTTTTCCCTACGTTGTCTGTCGACTTGTCTGCGTCGTACAGCTCTACTAATACAGAATTCATGCCAATCACGCTATCTAACTGATTTTATTGATTTAATTCAGATTCTCTTGTTGCGAGGACGGTTTTTTATTACCATGTAAGGTCTAAATTACCTAATAAAAGGTATATAAAGCCAATAATAATGGTATATTTTACCTATGAAGCGAACACCAGAAAGCATCATCGGTAACTCCACGGCGCTGGCTAGCGCTTTAGATCGAATATCGTTGCTCGCCCCTATCAACCGGCCAGTATTAGTCATTGGCGAGAGAGGCACGGGTAAGGAACTGGCTGCTAACCGACTGCACTTTCTCTCTACCCGCTGGGAAGCACCCCTGCTGAAAGTAAATTGTGCAGCGATTGCTGAAGCATTGCTGGAGTCGGAGCTGTTTGGTTATGAACCCGGTGCTTTCACCGGTGCCAATCGCATGCATAAAGGACTGTTTGAACGAGCCGATGGCGGCACCCTGTTTCTGGACGAACTGGCCAACATGTCCACCCGCCTGCAGGAAAAGCTACTGCGACTCGTAGAGTACGGCGAATTTGAAAGACTGGGTGGGCAAGAGACCTTGCAAGTTGATGTACGAGTGGTGGCAGCGACCAATGGCAATCTTCCCGAGCTTGCAAAAACCGAACAGTTTCGAGCTGACTTGTTAGATCGATTGAGTTTCGACGTTGTGCATATCCCTGCCCTGCGTCATCGACCTGAAGATATTCCAGAACTCGCCGAACACTTTGCCATACAAATGAGTTCAGAGTTGGGCTGGGAGCTATTCGCCGGGTTCACCACTGCAGCCATGGAAACCCTGTCCAAGCACCAATGGCCAGGAAACATTCGGGAGCTGAAAAACACAGTGGAAAGATCGCTTTATCGCTGGGGCGATGGCAGCCAGCCGGTAGGTGACATCGTGCTAGATCCGTTCAAGAACCCTTTCAGTGAACCCCAGCCGATAACAGTCAACGCGCCTGTGAGCGCAAAGGCCGAGCCTCAAGATCTTATCTCCGACAACTTTACTGCCCATATTGAGCAGTTGGAAAAGCAGCTACTGTTAAAGGCATTGGAGAAATACGGCTTTAACCAGCGCTTAACCGCCGAATCCCTGGGCCTCAGCTACGACCAGATGCGCGGACTGGTCCGCAAACATGCGCTGTCGAAACGCGGTCGGAAAAGCAGTTAGAGATTAACTGGCCTTATAAATCGCTTCGGCCCGCGCCTTCAGGTTCCTGGCGCAGAGATTAAACCCTGCCCGTACCTGCTCTCCCATTTGATCGACCATGGTTGCAGCGAAATCTCCACTAAAGTCATCGTAGGTGACATAGGTACACTGGGTATCGCTTACCGCTGTGATGACCTGGGAACGATCTGCGTGGATGGGATCTCCGTCCTTATTTTCCATCGACCAGGTGATTTTAGCCGGAGCATCGATAAAAGTGATGTACTCCACCTGTTCCTGCAGCCCGTTACCAAGATTTACCTGCATTTTGACCGGCGAGCCTACTTCTAGCGCCGCTTCTATACTGGGACAAAATTCATTCCACTGCGGATAGTGCTGAAAATCTATGATGACTTGCCAGACCAGTTCAGCCGGAGCGGCGATGGTCAGTGTTTCGGAGCTAACCTGAATAATATTCGACATTGCGTTCTCCCGACTATGTACTGATTGGCCAGCGCGAATCATTGGTGTAAAAAGCAAAGCGCTGACTAATTAACTCGCGGGTCAGGCCGTATTCTTCCAAGCTGTACTCGTGCTTGCCGTGCTTACCTTTGGGGTTCGCTTCGATGTGAGACACCAATGCATCGCGTGTTTGATCGCCCATGGTCATGCCAAAGCCGCCATAAACTCGCTCCACCACTCCTATTGGGTCGTCCACGAACTCTTGCTGGGAACAATCCACGAACAACTCCTGGGGCAGCTTGTCCCTCGCTGCCAGCCCTCTCTCAAGGGTGAGTGCATACCACTCCATCACCGCTCGCCCAATCTCTCCCCCATCCAGGTGGCTGTAGTCACCGGCGTACATATTCATCACAGCTTTATTCATACTGTTAATGGAGGGCACCACTGCCTGAGGGTCCCGGTGACACCAGATGAAACGCGCATCCGGAAACACCTTTAAAATAGCGTCTATTCCCATCATATGTGCCGGCGCCTTGAGCATCCATTGCTTACCGGGCATTCGCCAGTTAAGCATTTGCAGTTGCTGCTTCTGATACCTATAAAGGGGCACCAGATCCTGCTTCAACAGCCAGCTGTGGTAGGGCTCCAGCATAATTTCAAAGCCCAGCTGCACACCGCCAAAGGCAAATGCATGCAGCAGAACACACTCTTCGGGGGTATCTGCATCGACAAAATGAATTTTGGCGAAATCGGAATCCCGTGTTGCTTCCAGGGCCTTGGCAAGATAATCGTAGCGAGGGTCTTTGTCGCCCGGCTGGCTCCCGGGCCAGGGGTCTGGAAACTGAACTTCCCACTGCAGCAGGCCGCGATTCTCTGGAGCTGACACCAGCAAATTCAACAGTGCTGAAGTTCCCGATCGCGGCAGACCGGTGACAAAAATCGGCGCCTCGATCTTCTGCTCTTGCCACTGGGGAATAGTCTTGAATGCATTTTCGCACTTTAATCTCGTGGCCAATTGCATGACCACCCGGTCGCGACAACTTTTGCGACCCGCAAGGTCCTGAATATGCGCATCGTAAGTCTGTAGTAAAACCTCAAGACCTTCCCGATAAGGAAACTCACCAAAATCATCGAAACCAGTCTGGGATATTGCCTCAGCGACCAGCTCATTTGCGTCAAAACCAATGGGCTCCGCGCTCATTTCAGGTCCGCCAACTTCATCACTTTGGTCTTTAATAGCGGGTGTTTATCAGCCCCTATCCAGCGCCAGCACATAGTGCCCATATTGTGACCGGCGGTCTCTATCCAGTTCGGCACACCAGGATCAGCATGCGACACCACCACCCGCACGCTGCCATCATCGTTATAGTGGGCAGTGTGTTTATTAACGTGGATAGTGTGATGGCGATAGTCCAGTGATTCCATCCACCAGTTGTCCAGCTGAAAATTCCAGGTCTGGCACTCGGGAATTTCCGGCGCATCAATCACGAACACTTCATCATCCGCTAACTGCCAGGCACTATGAAAATAAAAAATATTGGGGTCTCCGCCAATCGACTGGCAATAAGCTTGATCGGCAGGCGGCAATTCATTGATGGTGGCTAAAAAGCTCTCGGACCAATTTTCAAACAGCGTGGCAGAACCACGCACAAACATTACTGCGCCCTGTAATCCACGCTGCAGCTTCTCAGCGGTCAATGGCGCGGGTCTGTCGTCGCTCGCACCAATCCGCTCTATTTTAAGCTCTGCGGGCTTCTCGTTAACCCGATCCTGGAAAGTCTGGCGGACGGTAATGGAATTGGCTTCGTCACCCATAGGCAGCCAGTTACCGGGTTTCTCCGTCGGGCTGATGATAATTTCGATCTCTCCGTTGGCGCCAATATCCATTTCCTTGTGATCGATATGACCGGTGACTTCCATGGTGCCGCCCGAAGCGTACTTATTGATCACCGTACTAATGCCTAGATAATCGACACTACCCCGCGTGCCTATGATCCGATAGTCGTATGCGGGGTTAATTGTGGCGCTTTCGTAGCGGTTATCCGGGTTGTCCGCTCCCAGTTTAATGGTCTCATGGGCTCCGCAGCGAAGCTGGGGAAACATGGGATCGCGAAACTCAAGAAAGCTTTCCAGACCACCACGTAGCAACCTGGACAGATAACGATAACCCTCGGCCTGGTTAAACGCATCATTAGGAGCCTTGTCGCTGCGCACAATGTTGCCAGCTTCCTTTAGCGCATCACAGAATTCGTCCCAAGCAGTGCCATCGAGCACTTTTTGTTCAGCTTCGCTTGTCATTGTTATTGCCTCCGTTGCGATAGAGTGAATTAACTGAATATCTTTTATAGCTGCTACGCCAGGACAATTCACCTAAAACAGTGTCGCTGTGCTTACGTTCAACTCTGAGTGGAACAAAGGTGCGATCTATTAAACCGACAAAGCCCCGTTGGGCGACCAATGTATCCATCGCGCGCAGCCATAAAACCTCTGACAGCCAACCCCGGGATAGAGTATTCTGGTCACAAAGTGAGCAAAATAGTGCTGCGGACCCGGTCACCTTCAGCGCAGTAGAAAAAACGTTTCAAATTCAGTAACCTAGCTCTCGATAATTTGATGGTTTAAACCCTTTAAATTTGAACTTTTCGGCCTTATTATCTGTCATAACACTATCCGCACGAGCCGTGCGACGCATTACGGAGTAGACGATGCAAGACAAGAGTTTGTACGACATGAACACTGCAGGCATAGACAGCGTTCTCAGCACCAATAAGGTACTGAAGAACACTTATATGCTGCTGGGCATGACCCTGGCCTTTAGTGCAGTTTGTGCAACCATATCCATGGCCATGGGCCTGGGGCATGGCGCCGCCCTGGTACTTAGCCTGGTGGGCTTCGGATTACTGTTCGTGGTTCACAAAATGGCAGATAGTAGTAAGGGGCTGTTAGCGATCTTTGCATTCACCGGCGTAATGGGCGCGTCTATCGGACCAATGCTTAATTATTACCTGTCCATGCCAGGCGGCTCAGCACTGGTTATGCAGGCATTGGGTGGAACAGCCGTGGTGTTCTTCGGGCTTTCTGCCTATGCCTTGACGACTCGCAAGGACTTTTCCTATATGGGCGGCTTCTTAACGGTTGGGCTGTTGGTTGCAGTAGTGGCAATGATCGCCAATATCTTCCTGAATATCCCCGCCCTGTCACTAACGATATCAGCCGCAGTGATCATGATTATGTCTGGCCTGATACTGTTTGACACGAGCCGCATTATCAACGGTGGCGAAACTAACTACATCCGCGCAACCGTGTCCCTGTACCTGAGCATTTACAATCTGTTCATTCACATGTTGCACTTGTTGACCGCGCTGAGTGGTGATGACTAACACAGCCTATGGCGGCACCAGACCCCGGTTAACACCGGGGTTTTTTGTTTTTAAAGCCTCTCAATCATGAATTACACCCTATTGGTTCTGTCCTCCCCCACCTCTGGCCACAGCGCGCAAACGGCTGCGAAATTTGCGCATAGCGTTATCGCCAGGGGGCATAGCATCGAGCGTATATTTTTCCTCGACGAGGGCACCACCAATGGCTCCCGAGCGGCGGTATTTCCGCAGGACGAAGCAGACAAACTGCAGCCGTGGACACTGCTCGCCGACGAGCATGGCGTCGAGTTGGTACTGTGCATTGCCTCCGCACTCAAGCACGGCATGTTGGATGAAACCGAGGCTGATCGCTACGCAAGAGCCGGCGCCACTGTGCACCCGGCTTTCATCATTTCAGGGCTGGGCCAACTGATAGATGCAGCGTCCAACTCTGATCGATTAATGACATTCGGTGATTGAGATGAGCGCAGCGGAGAAAAAGCGTAGCCTCGTCGTCATGCGACAATCGCCCTATGGCGGCAGCCTGGCACGTGCATCAGTCGACCTCGCTTTGGCAATGGGGGCTTTTGAACAAAACTATGATCTGCTATTTATGGGTGCCGGTGTCCTGCAACTCGTCACTGGCCAGGACAGTCAAAAAATTGGTGCCAAGAACATTGGCCGTATACTCACCTCCCTACCGCTTTACGATATGGAATCGGTTTATGTCGATGCCGCGGCGCTTGACCGCTACGGCCTAAACGAGGCTGACCTCGTACTTCCTGTCTCTTTATTGGATGAAAGCGGGTTGCGCAGCTTTCTCAATGACGCTGATCACCTGGTAGGCTGCTGAACATGCTGCTGCACACTCTTAACGCTGGTTCGAGTACCGATAGTTTTCGGGATTGCTTACGCAGCTCACAAAGCGGCGATGCCATTGTGTTGCTGGGAGACGGTGTTTATTGCGCATTGGCAAACAGCGCTGCGCGCCAGGCACTGGATGACTGCCCCGCTAGACTACTGGCGCTGGCCAGCGATGTTTTCGCCGCAGGCATTGCTGATAGGGTTGGCGATGTGGCTCTTATCGATATGGATGCTTTTGTCGCGCTCAGTGAATTTTATCCCCGCCAGCTGGCGTGGTATTAGGACATGCTGGATGCTATGGCTTTTGACAAAGAAGGCTTCCTGCGTGACCTTGACGATTGGACGCCCGAGGTGGCGGCGCAAATTGCCACCGGCGAAGGCATCCAGCTTACACCTGCACATTGGGAGGTTTTGAATCTTCTAAGGACCTACTATGCACAATATGATGCATCGCCCGCAATGCGTCCGCTAGTAAAGTACTGCACACTGAAGCTGGGCATTGAAAAAGGTAAAAGCATCTATTTGCTAGGACTGTTTCCCGGCTCCCCCGCTAAAATCGGCAGCAAGATCGCGGGCCTTCCTAAACCTGACAATTGTTTGTAACCGAGACCCTGTCCGTGAGCCCAAAAGCATTCCAGACACCCTCCAGGGAGCACCCCTTCGCGACCTATGTGCGCATTCTGGGTAAAGGCAAAACCGGCAGTCGCTCTTTTAATCGCAAGGAGGCTGCCGATGCCTTCGGCATGATACTGCGAGATGAAGTTGACCCACTGCAACTCGGTGCATTTTTAATGCTGCTAAGGGTCAAGGAAGAGACCGGTGAAGAGCTGGCTGGTTTTGTCGATGCCTGCAGAACAGCGATGATACAGCCGCTACCAAGGTTGAGCGCAGACCTGGATTGGTCAAGCTACGCGGGGAAAAAGCATCAACACCCCTGGTATCTGCTGTCGATGTTATTACTTTCGCAGGCCGGCTATAAAGTCTTTGTTCATGGCGGCGACGGCCACACGGTTGGCCGACTGTATACAGAACAAGCAATGCGCGAATTAGGTCTTCCCGTTGCCGCCGACTGGCAAGAGGTTTCAGCACAGCTGGAGCAGCACAATTTGAGCTATCTTCCGTTACGGGCTTTTTGCCCTAAACTACACGACCTAATACAGTTACGTCCGCTGCTTGGCCTGCGTTCGCCGGTCAATACGCTAGTTCGAATGCTAAACCCCCTGCGAGCAACGGCGAGCATCCAGAGTATTTTCCATCCCGCCTATGCGGCACTTCATCAGCAAGCCGACATTGCCTTGGGGCAACCGCGCTCCCTGGTTTTCAAAGGCGATAGTGGCGAGATAGAAATTAAGCCACAGGCCGATACGAAACTTCAGATCCTCAAGGGCAACGTCTGCAGTGAACTTGTTATGTCGCGCAGTGTTCAGCACAAAGTCGCCGCAGTTAGCGCACCCGACACCAAGCCCCTGCGCAAGCTGTGGCATGACCGGGAGCCAGATTCCTTTGGTCTTGACGCAGTGCTTGCTACCGCCAGCGCAGCTTTACTGGTTTTAGAGCCCCAGTGGAATCTAGAGCAATGTCAGCAGTACAGCCAGAGGCTGTGGCAAGAGCGAGATCAAGGGGGGCTGAACTAATGCCCTTATCAAGGGTAATACCAGAGCAATATGAGGAGCTGCTGGCAGCAAAAGTGGAGCGAGTCAGCCGTCTTCTTGACCCCTATGCTGTGCCTGAGCCCTCCATTTTCCGTTCTGCGTTAACCGGATTTCGCATGCGAGCAGAGTTCCGCATGTGGCACCAGGGTGATGCACTAGACTATGTGATGTTTCGCCGCGACGATCCAAAAACGCCGGTCCCCATCAAAACCTTCCCCATCGCCTGCGATTCGATACAGCAGCTCATGCCTGCCCTGCTAGACATCATTAAGGGCAATCAGGAGTTACGCCGAAAACTGTTTCAAGTGGAATTTCTTTCGACGCTGGCAGGAGAGTCACTCATCACCCTGGTCTACCACCGAAAACTGGAGCCATCCTGGGAAGCCGAGGCGCAAACACTTCGTGATGATTTGAGTACGCTGTGCCCCGAGCTTTCCCTGATTGGTCGAAGTCGCAAACAAAAAATTATACTGGGACAGGAATGGGTCTGTGAAACGTTAGACATAGAAGGCCAGAGCTTTCGCTATCAGCAATACGAACAAGCTTTCACCCAGCCCAACGCTCGCGTCAATATCAAAATGATTAGCTGGGCTTGCGAGCAGGCTCTCAATCTAAGCGGAGACTTACTGGAACTTTACTGTGGTAACGGCAACTTCACACTGCCTTTGGCGCAGCGTTTTGATAACGTTATCGCTACTGAACTTGCCAAAGTTTCGGTGCGCGCCGCCAGGAACAATCTGGGGATGAACGCGGTAAGAAACACTCAAATCATTCGTCTGGCGGCAGAAGAAGTAACCCAGGCTATGAATCAGGTACGAGAATTTCGGCGATTGCAGGATCTTTCCAAACCGCTGCACGAGTACGACTTACGAACGGTGTTTGTCGACCCGCCTAGGGCTGGACTTGACGACCAAACGGTAGAAATGGTGAGCCATTTTGAAACAATTATCTATATTTCCTGCAACCCGGAAACGCTTGCGAGCAATCTCGCAGTACTGTGCAATACACACACGGTAGAAATGTTTGCTCTGTTCGACCAGTTCCCCTACACCGATCACATGGAGTGCGGTGTGTTACTGAAGCAAAAAGCGCCCTGATTTAGCAGCGAATCCCCAGTGCCAATAGACCACGACCCAGAACTTCGTCCAGGCTGTCGACATCGCTGGCGTTCACTTCAAGAGAGCACAAGCCCAGGTCTCGATATACCTCGCGCTTGTTTAATCGCTCCCGCAGATCACTGGCTGAAGTCTCCTCCTCCCAGCAATCGATATAGACACTGCCTGCTGGCAGATAGAAATCCGCATAAATTAATTCTTCGGTAGGCAAAGCTCGTCGGTAAGCATGCACCAGTTGGGCGAGGTACAACCAGTTACATACTCGCATCTGTAAAGGGGTTCTCAGCAGGTGTCCGTCAATGCCATCACAGTTTAATTTTGTCTCTGCGCTGGCGAATAGATCAGGTTCGGCGCTGGAGTCACCCGGTTCCAGGGTCGGTATCTGGTCAGACTGGCGAGTGAGCTCCCTATGCACCACAGGATGATCAATAACTTCATGTGGCCAGGTCACGTAAAATGCACCTGATGCCTCGCTTTCTTCTTGTTGACCGCCCATCGACCGCCCGAGATCGGTCAACTCCCATCCGAGAATGCTGTGATGTTGCAGGCCTATCTCCGCGAGCGCCCTGTTGATCTGCCGCGCATGCAGCCGCGAATAATAGCGACGCATAGAAGCAGCAGTAATGCGCTTGTTAGACTCAATAGCAGCTAATAAGGGGTGACGATCCAGGGTTTGGGGCCAAACGATATAGCGCCCAAAGCGGCGGCTGTTTTGGTAGGAACCGCCCTCAAACTCTCCTTTGGGCAACAATACCCAAGTCTCCTCAGAGCGTCGAATCCAGCCATAGTCGCGCAAAGTGGCGAACAATTGCTGAACCGGTATATCCAGCTTTCGTGCCAGCGCGGTGGTAGACAGTTTGCCGTCGTCCTGAGACATAGATTAACCCAGAGCCATTTCCCGGTAGCGTTTTTCAAGCGCAGCATACACATGCTCTGCAAACTGATCATCCTTGGCATCAAGAGACTCCAGCAATTCCACCAGATGCTCGTTATCCTCTCTCCCGTCCCAATTTTTAATGTAGGTGCCCGCCTTATAGCCGTGATCCTGGCGGAAGAAATTGAGCACATTTTTACCCACGTAAGACCGGTAAAGACCGTCAAAATCTAAACCCGATGCCAACATGAGATCCCAGAACAAACTGGGAGAAAAGCCTTTGGTCCCCAAACAATGCAGCGCAAGTGCCTCGGTGGCTTCCCGAACACCCAAGCCTGATGGCTCATGGGCCTGCAGCTCAGCATGTATCTCATCGGCAATGTGCTCGATGGATTTACCAGCTACAAACAGTGCCGACATTCCAAAGTGCCAAATGTCGACTGCTTCCAGGCGCACCTGCTCAAGGTCCGGTTCCTGCTTCTTCCACCATTTGAAACCATAGTGATCAATGAGCTCTCCACACTCTATCCAGGCAGCCCGATACCACTCGAACCCCTGGCTCACCCAGTTCTCATGGACGCGGGTGTTCATTTTGTCCTGCATGGTCAACATGTTGATAAGAGCTTGTTTCAAAGCGTGCCTCGCTCGATGAATGGATCGCAAAGAGCCCAAAGCATAGCAGCGCTGCAGCACAAAAAGAAGGCAAGGTACATCGATGTGG